>Ga0209594_1000022_pt1 | contig 134089 bp, 122 predicted proteins | sample AshMeaCrysSpring_FD_184126 | JGI IMG/M metagenome (GOLD analysis project Ga0209594, IMG submission 184126) | Groundwater microbial communities from Big Spring, Nevada to study Microbial Dark Matter (Phase II) - Ash Meadows Crystal Spring... | ecosystem: Environmental > Aquatic > Deep...
AATACCCCCCCCAACAAAAAAGCGGTCCACTTTCGTGAACCGCTTTTTAATGATTGTCCCCCTCTGATTGAGCGGAGTCGAAAGGAGCGTTAACCCTCGACGCTGTCCGCCAACACCACACCATTGTCGTGGCTGAACTCGAAGAAGCCGCCGCCGATTTTGAAGTGGTACTCCTTCTTGTCGGCGATCACGCGCGCGGTGCCAGCCACGAGGGACGACAAGATGGGTGCGTGCCCCTTCAGCACTTCGAACGCACCGGCCGCGCCCGGGACGAGGACGCTTTCGGCCTCGCCGTCGAACACGGTCTTTTCGGGGGTGAGGATCTGCACCTTCATGGCTTAGCCCGCAGCCTTGATCTTGGCGGCCTTGGCGACCGCCTCGTCGATGGAGCCCACCATGTAGAACGCGTCTTCGGGCAGATCGTCGTGCTTGCCCTCGAGGATTTCCTTGAAGGAACGGACGGTGTCGGCCAGCTGCACGAACTTGCCCGGGATGTTGGTGAACACCTCGGCCACGTGGAACGGCTGCGACAGGAACTTCTGCACGCGGCGCGCGCGGTTCACGGTGCGGCGGTCGTCTTCCGAAAGTTCGTCCATGCCCAGAATCGCGATGATGTCCTGCAGTTCCTTGTAGCGCTGCAGCAGCGACTGCACGCCGCGGGCCACGTTGTAGTGCTCGTCGCCCACCACCTGCGGGTCGAGAATGCGCGAGGTCGAATCGAGCGGATCCACGGCGGGGTAAATGCCGAGCTCCGAGATCGCGCGCGAGAGGTTGGTGGTCGCGTCGAGGTGAGCGAAGGTGGTCGCCGGCGCCGGATCGGTGTAGTCGTCGGCGGGCACGTAAATGGCTTGAATCGAGGTGATCGAGCCGTTCAGCGTGGAGGTGATGCGCTCCTGCAGGTCGCCCATCTCGGTGCCGAGAGTCGGCTGGTAACCCACGGCGGAAGGGATGCGGCCGAGCAGAGCGGACACTTCGGAACCGGCCTGCGTGAAGCGGAACATGTTGTCCACGAACAGCAGCACGTCCTGGTTCTTGTCGTCGCGGAAGTACTCGGCGATGGTGAGGGCCGAGAGGGCCACGCGGGCGCGCGCTCCGGGCGGCTCGTTCATCTGACCGTACACGAGGCAGGTCTTGTCCAAAACGCCCGACTCCTTCATTTCGCCGTACAGCGCCGTGCCTTCGCGCGTGCGCTCGCCCACGCCGGCGAACACGGAGTAACCGCCGTGGTTCTTGGCGATGTTGTTGATCAGCTCCATGATGATGACGGTCTTGCCCACGCCGGCGCCGCCGAACAGACCGATCTTGCCGCCCTTGGAGTAGGGGGCCAGAAGGTCGACGACCTTGATGCCTGTCACCAGCACTTCGGCGCGCGTGCTCTGGTTCGTGAAGGCCGGAGGAGCCTTGTGGATGGGGTCGAAACGCTCGGCCTTCACCGGGCCGGCGTTGTCGATCGCGTCGCCGGTCACGTTCAGAATGCGGCCCAGCGTGCCTTCGCCCACCGGCACCGAAATCGGCTTGCCCGTGTTCAGCACCTTGCCGCCGCGCACGAGGCCGTCGGTGGTGTCCATGGCGATGGCGCGGATCTGGTTGTCGCCCAGGTGGAGCGCCACCTCGAGCACCAGGTTGTTCTCCACCCCGCCTTCGATGAAGGTGTTGGTGGTGGTGAGCGCCGTGTTGAGCGGCGGAAGGGCGGTCCCCTCGAAGCTCACGTCCACGACGGGGCCCATGACGGCGGTGATCGTTCCGAAGTTCTTGTCAGACATGTTGTTCTCCGTTGTCTTCGTTAGCTTACATCTGACAGCGTACAGCTCACAGCAAAAGCCCTTGTGTTGGCTGTTGGCTGCAGGCTCACGGCTGTCCGCTCTTATCCGTTCAACGCCTCGGCGCCCGAGACGATTTCGATCAGTTCGCGCGTGATCGCCGCCTGGCGGGCGCGGTTCATGGTCAGGCTCATCGACGAGATGAGGTCCTTGGTGTTCTTGGTCGCGTTGTCCATCGCGGTCATGCGCGCGCTGTGTTCGCCGACGGCGTTCTCCAGCAGCGAGCGGAAGACCTGCAAGGTCACAAGGCGCGGCAGCAAATCGGCGAGCAGAACCTGCTCGGCCGGTTCGAAGATGTAGGAGTCCTTCGCGCCCGCGCCGGCCTTGGCCGCATCGGACGCCGAAGGCGCGAGGGGCAACAGCGGCACGAAAACCGGGGTCTGCGAGATCACGCTGTTGAAGCGGTTGTACACCAGGACGACCTTGTCGATCTTGCCGCCCAGAAAATCATCCATCAGCGCGTTCGCGATGGCGACGGCATTCGTCCAGCTGGGGGTGTTGACGGCTTCGGTTTCGACCGTGCCGATCGATTCGGTGCGGGCGATGAAGTCGCGGGCGCGGCGGCCCACGCCCAGCGCTTCGACGGCGGCCTCATCGGCGGGGCGGCGGGCGAAAGCGCGCAGCAGGCCGTTGTTGAAGGCGCCGGCAAGCCCGCGGTCGGAAGATACGACGACATAGCGCGTCCTCTTCACCTCGCGGACCTGCAAGAGCGGATGTTCGGGCGACTCCAGCGCGGAGAGCACGCGCGACAGCGTCTCCTCCATGCGCTCCGAATACGGCTTGGCGCGCGTGTACGCGTCCTGCGCCCGCTTCAGCTTGGCCGCGGAGACCATCTTCATGGCCGCCGTGATCTTGCTGGTGTTCTTCAGCGCCTTGATGCGGAGGCGCAGTTCCTTGATGCCGGCCATACGCTTATGCCGCCACCGCGAACTGTTTGCCGAACTCCGTCAGCGCGGCCTTCAGGCGGCCGAGCAGCTCGTCGTCCATCTTCTTCTTGTCTTCGATCTCGTTCAGCAGGTCGCCGTGGCGGAGCTCGATGAACTGCAGCAGCTCGCTCTCGTAGCGGCCGATCTGCGCCACGGGCACCTCGTCGGTGAAGCCCTGGCTCCCCGCGAACACCGCGACGATGGTCTTGGAGATGCGGTACGGCTGGTACTGACCCTGACGGAGCAGGCGGGTGAGGCGCTCGCCACGGGCGAGCTGGCGCTGCGTGGCCTTGTCGAGGTCGGAGGCGAACTGGGCGAAGGCCGCGAGTTCGCGGTACTGCGCCAGGGTGAGACGCAGCACGCCGGCCACCTGCTTGGTCGCCTTGATCTGGGCGTCGCCGCCCACGCGCGACACCGACAGACCCACGTCCACGGCCGGACGCTGGCCCGAGGCGAACATGCCGGCGTCGAGGAAGATCTGGCCGTCGGTGATGGAGATCACGTTGGTCGGAATGTACGCCGACACGTCACCGGCCTGCGTCTCGATGATCGGCAGCGCGGTGAGCGAACCGCCGCCCTCTTCGGCCGACAGCTTGGCGGCGCGCTCGAGCAGACGGGAGTGGATGTAGAACACGTCGCCGGGGTAGGCTTCGCGGCCGGGCGGGCGGCGGAGCAGCAGCGAGAGCTGGCGGTAGGCCTGCGCCTGCTTGGTCAAGTCATCGTACACCAGCAGCGCGTGGCCGCCATTGAACATGAAGTACTCGCCCATGGTCGTGCCGCAGTAAGGCGCGAGGTACTGGAGCGGTGCGGAATCGGAGGCGTTGGCGGCCACCACGCAGGTGTACTCCATCGCGCCGGCGGCGCGAAGCTTCTCCACCACCATGGCGATCGTGCTCTGCTTCTGGCCGATGCCGACGTAGATGCATTTGACGCCCTTGCCCTTCTGGTTGATGATCGTGTCGATCGCGATCGCGGTCTTGCCGGTCTTGCGGTCGCCGATGATCAGCTCGCGCTGACCGCGGCCGATCGGGATCATGGTGTCGATGGCCTTGATGCCCGTCTCGAGCGGCTCGTGCACGTTCTGGCGGCGGATGATGCCGGGGGCTTTCAGTTCGATGGGGCGGGTCTGGCTGCGATCGAGGGCGGGGCCGCCGTCGATGGGCTCGCCCAGCGCGTTGATCACGCGGCCGAGGATCGTCTCGCCCACGGGCACCGAGGCGATCTGTTTGGTGCGGGTGACCTTGTCGCCTTCGCGTACGGAGGACGCGTTGCCGAGGAGGGCGATGCCCACGGAGTCTTCTTCGAGGTTGAGCACGAGGCCCGTCACCGTGCCAGACGCGCCCGCCACTTCCACGAGCTCGCCGGCCATCGCCTGGCTCAGGCCGTGCACGCGCGCGATACCGTCGCCCACCTGGAGCACGGTGCCCGTCTCGTAGCTGTCGGCCGCGAGGTCGAGGCTCTCAAGCTGCTGCTTGAGGAGGGAGCTGATTTCGTCGGGTCTGATCTGCGTTGCCATAGTGTGTTCCTGTGTCTTCCTGTGTCGTGTGACCGGGCTTCAGACGTTCTTCGTTCAATCAAGCGGCCGCGAGGCTGCGACGGGTTTCGTCGAGCTTGTGGCGCAAGCTGGTGTCGGTGACCAGGCCGTCCTCCTCGATGCGGAAACCCGCGATCAAGGAGTCGTCGACCTCGTTGTCCAGCAAATAGGTGTATCCGGGGTTGCGGGCGGCCAGGCCGCCCGCAAGCGTCGCGAGCTGGTTGGCGTCGAGCGCCTTGGCGCTGACGACCACGGCACGGCGAACATTGCGCGCCGCTTCCTCCATGCGGAGGAACAGTTCAAGCACCGCCGGCAGAAGCGCGAGGCGCGCTTTCAGCTCAAGCAGTTTCATCATGCGGGCAAGCGGAGCCGAGGCCTTGTCGGCCAAGGGGCGCAAAAGCTGCGCGCGCTTCTCTTCGGCGAGCGCCGCCAGGTTGAGCGCGCGCTCGAGCCCCTTGGTCTGCGCGATCGCTTCGAGCACCGCGACGAACTCCTCGCGCAGGGCCGAAGCCCCGCCGTGGGATTGCGCGTAGTCGAACAGCGTCTTGGCGTAGACGCGGGCGGCCTTCGGGAGCTGTTTTTTCAGTCGCGCCATCTGATGCGGCCCTTACTTGGCCTTCGCCGACACGTCCTGGATCAGTTGATCCACGAGCGCGCGGTTGCGGGCGTCATCCAGGTTCTGGCGGATCAGCTTCTCGGCGATGCCGATCGACAGGTCCGCGGTGGTCTTGCGCAGCGACGCCACGGCGGCGGCGGTCTGGGCTTCGATCTCTTGGGTCGCCGAGGCGATGATGCGGCGTTTTTCGTCTTGTGCCGCTTGCTCAAGGCTCTTCTTGAGGGTCTCGCCCGATTCGCGCGCGCTCTGGATCAGAGCGGCGGCTTCGGTACGGGCCTCGGAGAGGATCTTGGCCTGTTCGGCGGCAAGGCGGGCGTTTTCGGCCTGCACGCGCGTGGCCTGTTCCAGGCTGTCGCGGACGGCGGTTTCGCGCGCGTCGAGAGCGTCGAGGATCGGGGTCCACGCGAACTTCTTCAGGATCAGAAGAAGCAGCACGAACGTGACGATGGCCCAAATGCCCACGCCGGGATTGAAACGCAACAGGGGCGAGCCTTCCTCGGCCCCGTGACCGCCTTCGGCCGCGGCTTGCGCCGCGCCCGCCAGGACGGTCAGGGACAAGAGAAACGCCCCACGGAGGGAACGGTTCATGCGAACATCCTTTTTCACCGCTCGCGCGGTTTGAACTTGACCAAACGTCCGGGTCCTGTGACCCGGACTCCAAACGCGGGCTTACTTACCGATGGCGAGGAAGCTGATGACGCAAGCGAACAGCGCCACGCCTTCGACGAACGCCGCGGCGATCAGCATGGTCGTGCGGATGTTGCCCGCGGCTTCCGGCTGACGCGCGATGCCTTCGAGCGCCGAACCGGCCAGACGGCCGATGCCGATGCCCGCGCCGATCGCGGCGAGGCCAGCGCCGATGCCGGCGGACAGAGAACCGAGGTTGAGGACTTCGAGTGCCATGATGAGCTCCTTGGAGTGGATTTGGACGATTAAGGTTAAAGGATCAGTGTTCTTGATGCACGGCCTGGCCGATGAACAGCCCCGCCAGCAGCGTGAAGATGTAGGCCTGGAGGAACGCCACCAGGATTTCGATCAGGTAGATGAACAGCGTGAACGGCACCAGCGGCACCGCCGCGATCAGCGACTTGAAGACGATGATCAAACCGAGCAGCGAGAAGATCAGCGCGTGACCGGCCGTCATGTTCGCGAACAAACGCAGCGCCAGCGCCACCGCCTTTGTGAACAGGCCCACGAACTCGATCACCGCCATCAGGGGCAGCAGCCAAAAGGGCAGGCCCTTGGGGATCAGGTTCGTGAAATAGTGGACGGGCCCGTTCTTGATGATGCCCGCGATGTTGAAGGTCGCGAAGATCATGATGGCGAACGCCGCCGTGAAGTTGATGTTCGAGGTGGCCGTGCCCATGCCGGGGATCAGGCCCACCAGATTCAACGTGAGGATGAAGAAGAAGATGGTCAAAAAGAAGGGCAGCCACTTGCGGCCGTCCTTGGCGCCCAGGTTCGGCGTCACCACCTCGTCGCGGATGAAGATCACGAAGGCCTCGACCATGTGGGCGAAGCGTCCCTGCGGGGCCGGGGTGGTGCGGCGCGCGGCGGGGATCAACAGGATGATGAGAAGCGCGGCGGCCACGAACATCATGAACACGTGCAGCGAACCGCCGGCCATCCACGAGGGGAAGTAAACCTTGGGGCCCCACGGCGTGACGTACCAGTACGGGGCGTCGATGATGTGGTGCAACACGAACTCGCCGAGATCCTCCGCGCGCGCGGACACTGCAGTCAAAAGGAGCAGAAGGGCGGGGAGGAGGCGGAGAAGAATCATTTCGCGAGGAATCCCGGGTTGCGGACGATGTAGCGGAATTCGACGGCCTGAAAGACCACGAACCCGGCCATCGCCGAGAACACGAATGAATAGAGTGACGGACCGTGCTCGACGAGCTGGATGACGATCAGCATGGCGGCGGCCACCAGGCCGAGACGCGCCAGCATCGAAAGCAAAATGAGACGGATGGGCTCGATGCCCAGGCGGAGCTTCAGAATCGCCACCGCCGCGAACGCGTTCACCGCCATGAGGGCGATTCCCGCCACCCCGAAACCCGTATGCAACGCCGGCCAGAAATAGGACAGAAGCGCCGTGCCAAGGCACAGGGCCGCGGTCGCGAGGCCGAGGGTTTTGTTGAAGTCGTTCAAGGGGATTTTTCTGGGGAAGCGCGGGCAAGCCCGCCGGCGGAACGGGCCGAAATAATAGCAAGACCCATGCGGGATTCAAGCACAATCGCCGTGAATCGCAATCTGATTGCGCCTGAAATCAGGCTCTTAACGCGTGTCGGACGTTATCGGCGCGTGAGGGCGTTTGAACGGGATGCTCCGGGGGCGGGGCGGGGGCGCGGAAACATTCAGGGCGCGGGGTCATCATCGTGGGAACGGGCATCGGCGCGCTTCTGGTCGCGGTCTAGGCGACGCACGATCTGGTAGATATTGAGCGAGGCCCCCAGGATTCCGACCAGACTCCCTGCCAGGGTCCCCCACGGGGCCCAACCCCACGCGACATCGGCCCAACGTCCGGCCAACACACCGGCGGTCAACCACACCGCGAGGGAAATCCCCATGCCGGCGAGTAGACCGATTTCAGGAGGGAGGTTCCTCATCCTCACCCCCTACCCCCGCCCTTCGGGCGCCCCCTTCCCCCTCTCCACGTGAACGCGACGCGTCGTCGAGAGGGGGAAGGGGGCCGGGGGGATAGGGGTGAGGACATTGACTACTCCCTCACCATCGAACAACTGCCCTGGAAAATCGCGCCTTCCTGCACCACCAGCTCGCGGGCGATCAGATCGCCCTGAAGAACGGACTTTTCCTCCAGAACCAGCTTTTCCTGGACGCGGACATTGCCGAGCAGACGACCGGCCAAGGCCGCGCCGCGCGCCACCACGTCGCCCTCGATGCTGCCGGTCACGCTCAGAACCAGCGTGCCACCCACCGAAACCTGTCCCTTGATCGAACCTTCAATCCGGAGGTCGTGCTCCACGGACATGTCGCCGAGGATCCGCGTGCCCTCTCCGATGAACGTCATCCCGGTGACTGCGTGTTTGGACATGTGGGAACCTCGGATGTTTCTGTGAATTCGATCGTCATCCGGGCGAATGATTATTCGCCCCTACAAACCATTCCGATATTGTAGGGGCGAATAATCATTCGCCCCAGATTGATTTCCCTAATCCAGGTACGTCAGCGGATCGATCGCCTTGCCCTTCAAGATAATTTCGAAGTGCAGGTGCGGGCCCAGGCTGCGGCCGCTGTTTCCCACCACGCCCACCGGGTCGCCCTTGCCGACCTGGTCTCCCACCCGCACCACCGCCCGGGAGAGGTGACCGTACACCGTCTCGACGTCGAAGTCGTGGTCGATGCGGACGAAGCGTCCGAGGTCGTTGTCCCACCCTTCCGCCACCACCATGCCCCGCGCCGCGCTCACCACCACGGCGTTCTCCTCGGCCATGATGTCGAGCCCGTCGTGGCGCGGCTCCGAACCGCCGGGCGAAAACTTCTGGGTGACGATGCCCTTCACCGGCCAGATGTTCGGGCGGCGCTCGCGCGACAGGGCCGCGTCCTTGCGTTCGATCTGGCGGTTCAGGTTGCGCAGGTTCTCGCGCCAGCCCGGGTCGATTCCCGCCGCCTCTCCCTCTCCGTCACCCCCGGCGACCGCGTACAAGACGCCCGGCTCTTTCCCGCCCGACGGCACGGGCGCCAGAAACGCCTGCAGGATCTCGCGGATGGCGCGCTCCTTTTCGGCCACGGCGGCGATCTCCACCTCCAGCTGCTCCATCTTTTTTTGGCGGTCGAGCAGCTCCTGATTGCGCAGGGCCATGTGGTTGGCCAGCAGCACCTTGCCCTGGATCTGGGTCAGTTTGACCGCCGCGAACCCGGCGGCGAACAGCGCCACCACGCTGGCGTAAAACAGGAATTCGAAAAAAGGGCGCCGCAGCCTGAACGTCCACGCCTCACCCGAACCCTCCGGGAGGATCTGGATGGTGATGAAGCGTTTCTTTTTACGGGGTGCCATGTAAAGTCAATATACCGGGGTGGGTCGGTAGGGGCGAATGATGATGCGCCCCTTGCTCGCCCCCTTCCTCAATCCTGTCGTCCTCGCCTTAGCGTCTCCACAAGGTTGGTGAGGTCTTCGCGGTTCGCGTAATGAAGCTCGATCGCGCCCTTTTTGCCCGTACCGCGAAGCGTGACCTTCATGCCGGTCAGGAGGCGGACTTCATCGAGGAACGCGCGGGTGTCGGCGTCCTCGGCCGAGGCAAGCCTCGGCCTTGCGTTGCCGCTCTTCTTCTCGGCCTCGCGCACGTTGAGCGCGGACTCCAGCACCGCGCGCGCGCGCGTCACCTGGGCCGGTCCGGTGAACTGCAGCAGCGCGCGGCCGTGGCCCGCGGTCAGTTTGCCCTCGCGCACCCAGTCGCGCACCTCGGGTTCCAGCTTCAACAGGCGCAAGGTGTTGGTCACCGCCGTGCGGCTCTTGCCCACGCGCTCGGCGACCTGCTCATGCGTGAGGCCCAGGTCGTTCACCAGCTGTTCGTAGGCGAGCGCCTCCTCCAGCGGGTTGAGCTGCACGCGCTGCACGTTTTCCACGATGGCCAGCTCGCGCATGTCGCGGTCCGACACCTGCTCGCGCACCAGCGCCGCGACCTTCGGCAGGCCCAGCATCTGGTGGGCGCGAAAGCGGCGCTCACCCGAGACGATCTGGTAACCGGCGCCGTGCTTGCGCAAAAAGATCGGCTGAATCAACCCGCTCAGGCGGATGGAGTCCGCCAACTCTTTCAGCTCGTCGGCGCCGAACTCGCGGCGCGGCTGAAACGGGTTCGGGGATATGAGGCCGAGCTCGACCTCGTGCACCGCCGTCCCCGTCTGCGGATTGGCCACCTCGGTCCCGAGGTTGGCGAAAATGGCGTCGAGGCCCTTGCCCAATGCCCGGCGACTCATTTCTGAAACCTTTTCTCTTTATTCGCCGGAGCGAGGACGAGCGATGCCAGGCGCGCGATGCAGCGATACTGGGAGTATCGCGAAGCAGCGCAACGCCGCAGCGCGAAGTTCGTAGCCCGGCGACTCACGGTTTCTCCACGACTTCTTTCGCCAGCTCCATGTAGCGAACCGCGCCGATCGACACCACGTCGTACAGGATCACCGGCTTGCCGAACGACGGCGCCTCCGACAACTTCACGCTGCGCGGAATGATGGTCTTGAACACGTTTTCCGAGAAGGTGTTCTGCACGTCCTCGGCCACTTGCTTCGACAGGTTCAGGCGGCTGTCGTACATGGTGAGCACCGCGCCCTCGATGGCGAGGTTCGGGTTGGTGCTTTGCTGCACCAGGCGGATGGTGTTCAAAAGTTCGGCCAACCCCTGCAGCGCGTAGTACTCGCACTGGATGGGAATCAGCACCGTGTCGGCCGCCGTCAGCACGTTCAGCGTGAGGATGTTCAGGCTGGGCGGCGAGTCGATCAGGATGAAGTCGTAGTCGGCGCGGATGGCGTCGAGCACGCGCTTCAGGCGGCGCTCACGCTTCTCCTCCTGAAGCAGCTTCACCTCCAGGCCCGCGAGCGAGCGCGAGCAGGGGAACAGGTCGAGGAACCCCATGCTGCTTTTCTGCACGAAGGTCCGGATGTGATCGGTCGTCACCTCCGCTTCGGGCAACAGCAGCGCATCGTAAATGTCGTTCTCGAAACCCTCGTCGAAACCCAGGCCCTGCGTGGAGTTGGCCTGCGGATCCATGTCCACCAGAAGCACGCGCTTCTCCATCGCCGCCAAACCCGCCGCGAGGTTCACGCACGTGGTGGTCTTGCCGACCCCGCCCTTCTGGTTGCACGCCGCAATGATGCGGGAACGCATTTCAGGATTCCCCGGCTTTTGAGGCGACGATGACGTAATACGTGCGGGGGATGCCCGGCAATGAATAGGGGTGCGACTCGATGCGGTCGTAACCCTGCGGGGCTTCGCGGTAAGGCTCCACCTTGAAGGTCATGAACTGGCCCTGCGGCTTGAGCATCTTGTAGGCGAGCTTGGCGTCGCGGTTGAATTCACCAAAAGCGCGACAACATACTACATCCATATGAGACAGGTACACGCGTTCCACGCGCTCGGTCAGAATATGGAAGTTGGGGATGCGCACTTCGCGGATGATCTCCTGCATCAGCGCGCACTTTTTCTGGTTGGGTTCGATCGCGAAGAAGTCGATGTCGGGGCAGGCGATCGCAAGCGGCAGCGACGGCAGGCCGGGGCCCGCGCCCATGTCGGCGAGCTTGTTCACTTCGTTGAAGAACGGAATCAGCTGCAGGGAGTCGACGATGTGCCGTTCCCAGATGAGAGCCTCGTCCTGCTGGCTCACCAGGTTGAGATTCTTGTTCCAACGACGATAGATGGATTCCAGAACCCGCAACTTGCCCTGGATTTTCTCCTCGAAGGAAGACGGGTCGATCAGAAGACCATTCATAGTGTCGTAAATGTACCACAAGCTTTTCGGGATTCAAGATGAATATGCGGGAAGCGGAAATCGACACCAAGTTGGGCGCGATTTCATGGGGTACCCGGCATCCCGATTAAACTGGGGGATGGGGGTCGCGGTGTCGGGTTGGGCCCGTGCGCTTCGCGTCCTGAAGTCGGCGCAGGTCGGGTCGAAAACCGGCCAATACGATCTTGTGACGGCAGGCCCGGCCGACCGATCCGGGCCTGCACGAGCGCCTCCTGCCAGGCCTGGGACTTTTAATGTTGATTCGGCGTAAGCGCCTCATTGTATGGGGGAGCCTCTTATTGTTTCACGTGAAACATGGGGAGAGGGGCTCCCGCCAGAACGCACCTTGATCATCATCACGAGACATCCGGTCTGGCCTTAGAACCGCCTGGTCGAAGACCAGCACCCGACACCATCCCCGAATTAAAAACGGGGCAGGGGGCCAACCCTGAAAAAAGGGGGCCCGAGGCTCCTGTTCGCCCCCCGAGGCCACGCCAAGGATTGGACCAACCACCGGCCAAAAAACCTCTGCAGCCAGGACGCGAGATCGACCCGAAACCGCACGCGACCCGACGGCTCCCCCTTGAGGTCGGGCTTGAAGGCCAACCACCGATTTTGATTCGGCACGAGTGACTGATGGTCGCTTTACGCCCCCCATGTTTCACGTGAAACATTGTGAGGGCCGGCACCACCTCTGAGCCAGTAAAGCCGCATGAACGGCCCCCAGAAAACAGAGAGGGCGTCCGCATGGGGACGCCCTCAATCTGAAACCTGGAAGGATGGGGTGGGGAGGGGTTAATCCTTGTCCATCGACAAAACCGCCAGGAAGGCCTCCTGCGGCAACTCCACCGTCCCCACGGCCTTCATGCGCTTTTTACCCTCTTTCTGCTTTTCCAGCAGCTTGCGCTTGCGGGAGATGTCACCGCCGTAGCACTTGGCGGTCACGTTCTTGCGGAGAGCCTTCACGGTGGAGCGGGAGATCACCCGGCCGCCGATGGCGGCCTGAATCGCCACTTCGAACATCTGCTGCGGGATCAGCTCCTTCAGCTTGGAGCACAGGGCATTGCCCCAGTTGTAGGCTTTGTCCTTGTGGATGATCACCGAAAAGGCGTCCACCGGCTCGCCATTGAGCAGCACGTCGAGGCGGACCAGCTGACCCCGGCGGTACCCCATGGGTTCGTAATCGAAGGAGGCGTAGCCCTTGCTCACCGACTTCATTTTGTCGAAAAAGTCGAACATGATCTCGCCCAGGGGGAACTCGTAATGAAGGCTGACCTTGTCGGGGGTCAGGTACTCCATGTGGACGTAGGTGCCCCGTTTTTCCTCCGCCAGCTTCATGATGCCGCCCACGTAGTCCTTGGGCACGATGATCTGCGATTTCACATACGGCTCGTCGATGGAGTCGTACTTGCCGGCGTCGGGCAGCTTGCTGGGGTTTTCGATCGTGATCACCTCGCCGTCGGAGAGGTGCACGTGGTATTCCACGTTGGGCACCGTGGAGATCACGTTCATGTTGAACTCGCGCTCCAGGCGCTCGCGGACCACCTCCATGTGGAGCAGGCCCAGGAACCCCACGCGGTAGCCGAAGCCCAGGGCCTGAGAGGTCTCGGGCGTCCACGACAGCGCCGAGTCGTTCAAGGCCAGCTTCTCCAGCGACAGACGCAAATCCTCGAAGTCGTCGGTATCCACAGGGTAGATGCCCGCGAACACCATGGGGATGATGTCCTTGTAACCCTTCAGCGCCTCGGTCGCCGGATTGCGGCGGTCGATGATGGTGTCGCCGATCTTGGTGTCCTGCACGTTCTTGATGTTGGCCACCACGTAGCCCACCTCGCCGGCGGCCAGCGAGTCGGTGGGCACGCGGTCGAGGGTCAGAAAGCCGATCTCGGTGACCTCGTAATCCTTGCCCGTGGCCAACAGCTTGATGGGCGCCTTGTGCTCCAGAATGCCGTCGAACACGCGCACGTAGGCGATGGCCCCGCGGTACGAGTCGAACTTGGAGTCGAAGATCAGGGCGCGGGGGGGCGCGTTGCGGTCGGCCTTGGGGGCGGGGATGTCCTCCACCACCCGGTCGAGCAGCTCCTTGATGCCGATGCCTTCCTTGGCGGACACCCGGGGAATGCGGTCGGGGTCGTAGCCCAACAGTTCACCCAGGCTTTCGGCGATGTCGTCGGGGTGGGCCGAGGGAAGGTCGATTTTATTCAGGATCGGCAAGATGGTCAAATTGTTGTCAAGCGCCAGATACAGGTTGCTGAGGGTCTGCGCCTCCACGCCCTGGGTGGCGTCCACCACCAGGATGGCGCCTTCGCAGGCGGCCAGCGACCGGGAGACTTCGTAGGTGAAGTCGACGTGCCCCGGGGTGTCGATCAGGTTGAGGAAATACTCCTCGCCGTTGTGGATGTACCGCATGCGGATGGCGTGCGACTTGATGGTGATGCCGCGCTCGCGCTCCAGGTCCATGTCGTCGAGCACCTGCGCCTGCATCTGCTGGCGGGTGATGGTGGCGGTGGTTTCCAGCATGCGGTCGGCAAGCGTGGACTTGCCGTGGTCGATGTGCGCGATGATGCAGAAGTTGCGGATTTTGTCGGCGGCGGGGCGCATGCGGTTCCTGGGAAAGAGCGGAAAGCCCCTGAAATTAGGTATCGCGCGGTGATGCGTCACGGCGGGTTTGCTCGGGCCAACGACCGACACCGTGGAGGCACGCGCACGCGCGCACGTGCGTGGGCGTGTGTCGAACGCAGCGGAGGACTTGACCACCGCCATTTTGTATACTTCGGGCCCGTTACATCCGGCTTTGCCGGTACGTCATCCGCGCTCGCGAGGACCTTTCATGAAAAACGCTTTGCTCCGCAAGTTGTCCCCCGTTTTCACCACCGTCAAAGCGTCCCTCGGTGTGGCTCTGCTCGCCTTGCCGCTCGCCGCGTTCGGTCAAGGGCACAGCGAGGGCGACGCCGCCAAAGGCCGCGTGTTCAAGAAGGACTTTTCCAAGACCGAAAAGGTGGTCGCGGAGATCAAGGTGCACGAAGGCGTGATGACCTTCGAACTGCTGTTCAAAAAGGCGCCCAACACCGTCGCCAACTTCATGCACCTGACGGACTCGGGCTATTATAAAGGCACTTCGTTCCACCGCGTGATCCAGGGGTTCATGGCGCAGGGCGGCGACCCCAAGGGCGACGGCACGGGCGGCCCGGGTTACACCATCGCCGATGAAATCGCGCCCGACCTGAAGCACGTGACCGGCACGCTCTCCATGGCGAACGCCGGCGCGGGCACCGCAGGGTCGCAGTTCTTCATTTGCCACACCCCCCAAGCCCACCTCGACGGGCGCCACGCCATCTTCGGCAAAATGATCTCCGGTTACGACGTACTCACGCGCATCGAAAAAGGCGACCCGATCCTCAGCATCAAGGTCACCGAAACCAAAAAGCCCTAAAACCCCGGACAACCCAAGCGGCCCGGCGCGCCCGGCTCTTTGAAGCCAACGCCCCGTTCCCTGTCCCGCCCCAACACGAAAGGCGACCGCCGCAGGCGGGCGCGCACACCGGTGAAGAAATCCAAGCCCGCCCCCAAGAAATCCGCCGCCGCAAAACCGGCCGCCAAAAAAACCGCATCCAAAAAACCGGCGGCTCAGAAACCGGCGCCCAAAAAACCCGTGACCAAAACCGCCGCGAAAAAGCCCGCGGTGAAGCCGGTCGCCAAAAAACCCGTGGCGAAGGTCGCCGCGAAAGCGGCAGCAAAACCCGCCCCGAAAAAAACGGCTGCGCCCGCAGCCGCTAGGCCGAGGCTCGCCTCGGCCAAACCGGCCCCCAAACCCGTGGCGAAAAAACCCGCCGACAAACCTGTCGTAAAATCCGCCCCGGCCGCCGCCCCCAAAAAAGCACCGGCGTCGCCCGCCGTTAAAGCCGCCGTGGCGACTCCGGTCGCCCCTGCGGAAAAGCCGGCCAAGGCCAAATCGAAAGACACCAAAGCCGCCGCCGCCCCGGCGCCGGTTGAGGTGTTCCCCGCGCTCGATCCCAATGTGAAGCGCCCCGCCAAGCCGTTCTTCATGGAAGTGAAGCCCGGCGTGGAGCGCGTGATCAAGCGCGGCGACAAGTCGGCCGTGTCACAGGTCATCGACCTGCAGGCCCGCCGCAAAGGCCCCACCGCCGAGGAAACCTCGGACGAACTCGCCGAGCGCATCGAGCGGGAGCTCCAAAGCCAGTCGTTCCTCAAGCGCGCCTCCATGCGCCCGCAGATGTGCACCAAGTGCGGCATCAACGCGGTCACCCCGCGCTTCACCATCGACCGCGAACTCGGCTACTGCGAGATCTGCGCCGAAATCCTCCACCTGGGCGAGACCAAGGAGGCGCGCCGCATGGAGGTCAGCCTCGCCGCCAAAAAGGAAGAGGGCGATGAGGAAGGCGACGAGACCGAAGGCCCCTCGCCCGATGAGGTCGAGGACATTCCCGAAGACGTGGATTGACCTCGGCACCGACCCGCGCGAACCTGAACCAAACGGGTGGTGAAACCGATGAACGACCATGATGCACGGCCGCAGCACGCTGCGGCCGTCGTCGTTTCCCCGCCCCGCGACCACGCGCTCGACGCCCTGCGCACCCTGGCGGTGATCGGCATGATGGCCGCGCACACCGCGCGCCTCATGCCCCGCGACATCCGTCCCGGGTGGGCCTCGGGCGTTCTGCTCATCGAACCGGTCATCCCCTCCCTGTTCCTGCTGCTTGTGGGCCTCTCGCTGGCGCGCTCCTTCTCCGCCGCCGGAGCCCGGGGCGTTGCGCCCGGTGCCTGGTACCGCCGTCAGCTCAAACGCGCCGCCTGGCTGTGGGTCGTCTCCTTCGTGTTCTTCACCTTGGAACTCGGCGTGCGGCTGCCCGATGCCCTGCTCGCCGGCGGGATTCTCGCGACCATCGCCTACGCCATCGCCCTGGTCGGCGGTCTGCTCGCGCTGGGGCGCGGCATCGCTCCCGTGATCTTGGTGCTGGCCGTGGGAACGATTCTGTTCGCCTCGTTGGACGCGACGGGGCTGCGCCTTCACCCCGTGAACATCGGCAACGCCCCGTTTTTACCGTTGTGGTTGTTCGCCCTGACCGGAGCCGCCCTGGGGCATTGGTTCGGGCGATCCCGGGTGATGGGGACCGTCGCGGCAGAACAGGGATCAAGAACAGAAACGACCGCTCGCCGAAAACTCATGGCGACGGTGGGCATCGCGGCCGGCGCCGTGGCCTGCGTCCTCATCGCACGCTATGGTCTGGAGGCCCTTTTCAGCAAGCCCTTCGGGCGCAGCGACGCCGGACGGCTCGTGCCCGCCCCGCTGTTCACGATCGCCGAAACCGGCGCGGCCACGCGCGGCGGAGAGGCGGTTCACATCGGTTACTATAACCTGCGGCCCGTGCTCGCCGCGGCGTGCTTGGGGCTGCAGCTCGCGGCGCTGGCCCTGTGCGGATCCGCGCTGAGCCGGCTGCCGGAGCGGTTCGCGGGGTGGGCCTTCGCGCTCGGCCGCCGGGCGCTGACGGCGTACATCCTGCACCTCGCACTGTTGGCGTCGCTTATTGTGTTCGCCGGAGAACGCCAGCCCCTGAAAACCGGGGCTCACGGAACCTTGGTGTGGCTCGGCTTGATTGTGATTTGCCATTTAGTGTCGTTGGTCCGCCCTGCATTACGCAGACGCAACAATAACGTGCATTTTCGGCACTAAACGAAATATTTGTGCGAGCTTGGGTTTAAGGCGGTAGATTATCGTGAATGTCCTGAGGTCACGCGGTACCGTGCGTGAACGTGAAATCAGAAAACGGAGAGACCACCATGAAAACGAAAACCTTCCGCGCGTTGCTGTGCGCGCTCCCGATGCTCGGAGCGACGCAAACGCATGCGCAACCCAACGTGCTCAGCGCCAATGAAGTGGCCGCCGGCTACGAAAACCTTTTCGACGGCATTGAAGCCCTCAGCGTGAAGTGGTACGGCGTCACCGGAAGCAGCCAAACCTCGTTCAGCTTCACCAACACCACGCCCGCAAGCTGGATCACCACCACGGAGAACGACTACAAGGTGCTGCAGGTCTCTTCGGGTGGTCAGAACCACATCGCGACCCGCGACTCCATGTACCGCAACTTCGACCTCAAGGTTGAATGGAAGGTTCCCAGCCAGGGCAACAGCGGCGTGTTCATGCGCTTTCTGAGAATCGCCAGCTGGGGCGGCGCCTCGGGCCCCGAAGTTCAGGTCGTGGCCGTCGACCACAGCGATGGTCAGCAGGCGCTCCACCGCGCCGGCACCATGTACGACATGTACCCGCTGCGCACCGGGCAGACCAACTGGTTCAAGCCCATCGGCGAATGGAACGAAATGCGCATCATCGCCTACGAAAACCGCGTCGCCCACTACGGCAACGGCATCCGCCTGCTCGAGTACGACATGAACTCGCAGGATTACGCGACCCGCTACGCCGCGAGCAAGTACCGCACCTTCCCCCGCTACAAGGAAGTGCACAACGGCGGTTTCTACCTGCAGCACCACGGTGAAACCGGCATCAAGTACCGCAGCATCAAAGCCAAGAAGTTCACCGACAGCACGATGAACCCGTGGGCTCCGGGTTCGCCGTACCTCAAGGCGAACGGCCTGGAACTCATCGACACCTTGCCGCAATCGGCGGTCATGTTCCCGGGCAACGTCTCCATCCGCCACGCGTCGGGCGCCTACACCGGCCGTACCATGACCTTTGCCAGCGTGAGCGGCGGCGTGTCGCTCCGCTTCCCCGTGCGCGGCGATTACACCGTCGAACTCCGCGACCTGAGCGGCAAGATCGTGTCGCGCGAGCGCGTCAAGGATTCGGAGAACCACCTGCTGCGCACCGACGGCCCGGCCGCCGCGCGCCTGCTGACCGTCACTTCGGACAAGGCCCGCATTTACAGCGGCATCCTGCCGGTTCTCTGATTCTCACACCAACACTCCCTCAAAGGACCGGTATGCTCAAATCCCTTTCCGCCGCAGCGCTTTTCGCTGCGGCGGTCACCGCCCCGTTCGCGCAAGCGACCACCGACATCACCAAACCCACCTTCACCGTGTTCCATGAAATGGGCCGCGTTGAAAAGGCCACCTTCGACAACACGCTCGACATCGAGAACCAATGGGTGCACCGCAGCGGCGCGTGGGTGAACCTGCGCAGCGAGCGCGGCGACCGCCTTTCGCTCGATCTGGTCTTCGGCGGCGTCTACTACACCAACACCAAGGAACAGTCGGACGCCAGCACCAAGACGCGCTTCTTCGCCGCCTCGGTGCCGCGCTTCGACGTGACCTACAAGTTCGGCGACGTGCAGGATCCGTTCCTCAAGCTGAACGCCGGCATCTTCAACTACAAGTACAACGAGTACTCGCGCAACCTGGGCGAGTACGCCTTCCGCTCGGGAACCTACCCGGGATGGATCAGCACCGGCGGCATCACCTATGTGGGCGTCAACAGCGCCCAGGTCACGGGCTTCCGCCTGAGCCAGGGCATGGGCGCGTTCTCGCACGAATTGCTCGCCACGCTGGAAACCGAGGTGCTGCCCACCTACGACCTTTCGCTCACCTACATGGCGAAGTACAACTGGAACAACGTGGTGAAGCTGGGCGGCGGCGTGCAACTGGCGCGCGTGCTGCCGGCGGTGCCGAGCCGCACCAACCCTTCGGTGTTGCGCGACGCCTCGTCCGGCGACGTGAATCCGATCGCCACGAACCAATACTTCAAGCACAACGGCGAGTGGTACGTGAACTACGCCGGGTACTACGACGCGCTGCTGGCCAGCCCGCGCACCACCTCCGCGGACAGCGCGCGCTACCTGCGCGCGAAGCTGGTGCTCGACAGCGCCCGCGGCATCTCCTCCGTCAACGGCGACACCCTCGGCGGCGGCCCGTCCAACCCTCCCATCAGCGTCGACTACAAGGAGTACAAGGCCTCGGGCGTGAAGCCGATCGTCACGGCGTCGTTCGACCCGAAGCCCTTGCTGGGCGGCCTTCCCATGCTCGGCGCCCAGGACCTCGTCATTTATGGTGAAGCCGCGCTGCTCGGCGTGAAGGACTACCCGATCTTCTACGACGACTGGACCAAGCGCGTACCCGTGATGGTGGGTTTCAACCTGCCCACCTTCAAAATGCTCGACGTGCTCGCCATCGAAGCCGAATACTACGGCTCCGAATATCCCGACAACTTCCAGGGCCTGATCAGCGGCGCCGTGCAGGGCACCCCGTGGCCCACGCTGCCCGCAGGCAACACCGGATACCACCCCGACGACTGGAAGGATGACAACTGGAAGTGGTCGGTGTACGCGCAGCGTCGCCTCACCGACGGCGTCAGCCTGTCGGCCCAGGTGGCTCGCGACCATGCCCGCGCCTGGGCGTACCCCACCGGCAAAACCTACTGGGGCATCATGAACGACGACAAGAGCTGGTACTGGATGCTGAAGCTCACGGCCAACCTCTAAGGCGACGATCGTCACGTATCAGAAGGCTCCTCCTCCCGGGGGAGCCTTTTTTGCGGGAAGACCGGCGTTGAATGGTGGCTTTTTTGGGGGTCGCCAGTGATAGACGGCCAAGGAGGCGCCTCCCGAGAAAGGGGGTAATCCCGTTGAAACCTTTGAGAAAAGCCATTCGAAAACCGGAAATCAGCGTTTTTTAGCCTTCATGCCGCTCACAACCCTCTGGCCGAACGTTAGGCTCATCCCAAATATCGATACATCGCGATAAGACGATGGACAGGGGGCCGGACTTTGTTAGATTAACCAGTCCAAAGGAGACCTCTCATGTCGAAGCACCTCTTTACTTCCGAATCCGTGTCCATGGGCCACCCCGATAAAATGGCCGACCAGATTTCCGATTCCATCCTCGATGCCATGCTCGAGCAGGATCCGAAATCGCGCGTGGCGTGCGAAACCCTGATCACCACGGGTCTCGTGGTCGTCGCGGGTGAAATCACCACCAAGGCGAACATCGACTTTCAGCAGGTGGTGCGTGAGGCGATCAAGCGCACCGGTTACGACGACGCCAACAAGGGCTTCGATTACAAGACCTGCGGCGTGAGCATCGTGCTCGACAAGCAAAGCCCCGACATCGCCCAGGGCGTGACTGAAGGCGAAGGCCTGCACAAGGAGCAGGGCGCGGGCGACCAGGGCCTCATGTTCGGCTTCGCCGTGCGCGAGACCGACGTGCTGATGCCGCTGCCCATCCACCTCTCGCACCGCCTCATGGAAAAGCTTGCCGAGCTGCGCGAGAACGGCACGCTCAAGTGGCTGCGCCCCGACTCCAAGTCGCAGGTGACCGTCGAGTACGATGAAAACAACAAGCCCCTGCGCGTCGATACCGTGGTGATCTCCACGCAGCACAGCGAGGATGTCGATCACGCCACGCTCGAGAAGGAAATCATCGAGAAGTGCATCAAGGTCGTGATCCCCGCGAACCTGCTGAACGGCGAGACCCGTTACCTCATCAACCCGACCGGCCGCTTCGTCGTCGGCGGCCCGATGGGCGACTGCGGACTCACCGGCCGCAAGATCATCGTCGACACCTACGGCGGCATGGGCCGCCACGGCGGCGGCGCGTTCTCCGGCAAGGATCCGACAAAGGTTGACCGCTCGGCCGCCTACGCCGCCCGTTACGTCGCCAAGAACCTGGTGGCCTCGGGCCTTGCCGACCGCATCGAGGTGCAGGTGGCCTACGCCATCGGCTATCCGAAGCCCGTGTCGGTGTTCGTCGATTCTTTCGGCACCGGCCGCGTGTCGGACGAAGTGCTCTCGAACCTCGTGAACGAACACTTCGACCTGACCCCCGCGGGCATCGTGAAGACGCTCGATCTGCTCAAGCCCCGCTACAAGAAGACCGCGACGCACGGCCACTTCGGCCGCAACGAACCGGAATTCACCTGGGAGAAGACCGACAAGGCCGCGGCGCTGCGCGCGGCCGGCGAAAAGCACGTCGCCGCCGGCGTGACGCTCCCGGCGCTGGTGTAAAGAGCTGCGGTCGCCTCGATACACCGCCCCGGTCCCCGAGTGATTGCGCTTGACGCAATCGTATCGAGGGGCCGGGCGGCACTCGGCGACCGATGAACGACTCACGACTCCCGACAAACGAAGAACCGCCAACAAAGGATTCCTGTATGACAACTGCAACCGCCCCCAAGGCCACCGACTACGAAGTCCGCGACATCAGCCTCGCCGACTTCGGCCGCAAGGAACTCGACATCGCCGAGCACGAAATGCCCGGCCTCATGGCCACGCGCGAGAAGTACGGCCCGGGCAAGCCCCTCAAGGGCGTGCGCATCACCGGCTCCTTGCACATGACCATCCAGACCGGCGTGCTGATCGAGACGCTGAAGGAACTCGGCGCCGACGTGCGCTGGGCCTCCTGCAACATCTTCTCGACGCAAGACCACGCCGCCGCGGCCATCGCCGCGTCGGGCACCCCGGTGTTCGCCTGGAAGGGCGAGACGCTGGAGGAGTACTGGGATTGCACCTGGAAGGCCATCATCTTCCCGGGACCCGGCGGCGAAGCCCTCGGCCCGCAGCTGATCGTGGACGACGGCGGCGACGTGACGCTGCTGATCCACAAAGGCTACGAGATGGAGAACGGTGACACCTGGATCGACACCCCGTCGGACAACCACGAAGTGAAGGTCATCAAGGACCTGCTCCGCAAGATCAAGGTCGAACAGCCCGGCATCTTCCACACCATCGTGAAGGACCTGAAGGGCGTTTCGGAAGAGACCACCACGGGCGTGCACCGCCTTTACGAAATGGCGAAGGCCGGCAAGCTGCTGTTCCCCGCCATCAACGTGAACGACAGCGTGACCAAGTCGAAGTTCGACAACCTGTACGGCTGCCGCGAGTCGCTGCTGGACGGCATCAAGCGCGCGACCGACGTGATGATCGCCGGCAAGGTGGGCGTCGTGTGCGGTTACGGCGATGTGGGCAAGGGCTGTGCGGCCGCCCTCAAGGGCATGGGCGCGCAGGTCGTGGTCACCGAAATCGACCCCGTGTGCGCGCTGCAGGCCGCCATGGAAGGCTACCGCGTGCTCACGGTCGAGGATACGCTCGGCTGGGGCGACATCTACGTGACGACGACGGGCAACAAGGACATCATCACCGCCGACCACATGGCGAAGATGAAGGACCAGGCCATCGTCTGCAACATCGGCCACTTCGACAACGAAATCCAGGTCGACAAGCTCGAGAAGCTCCCCGGCATCAAGAAGCTGAACATCAAGCCGCAGGTGGACAAGTACACCTTCGCCACCGGCAACAGCATCTACATGCTGGCCGAAGGCCGCCTGGTGAATCTCGGCTGCGCCACCGGCCACCCGAGCTTCGTGATGTCGAACTCGTTCACCAACCAGACCCTCGCGCAGATCGAACTGTGGGCCACCAAGGACAACCGTCCCATCGGCGTCACCGTGTTGCCGAAGCACCTGGATGAAGAGGTGGCGCGTTTGCACCTCGCGAAGATCGGCGCCAAGCTGACCGTGCTGTCCAAGGATCAGGCCGATTACATCGGCGTGGACGTGAACGGCCCGTACAAGTCCGAGCACTACCGTTATTAATACCGTGGGTTTTGTAGGGGCGAATAATCATTCGCCCCTACATTTTCCTGATCGTTCCCAAAACAAAAAACCTCCCGGATTTCTCCGGGAGGTTTTTTGTTGAACCGAGGCTCAGACCTTCGCCGAAGCGAACCGTCTTACATGCCCGGGATCGTGTAGTACAGCGCGGCGTTGATGCCCCAGAAGTCGGCGGTCGGATCCGACGCCACGACGTAGGGAACGTTCGCTTCCAGCGCGATCGACGGCGACACCGTGTAGGTCACGCCGGGAACCAGCCTGGTCGAGCTCACGTCGCCCGCCATGTTGTAATCGATGCCGACGTAGCCCGTGAGCTTGTCGTTCACGATGTAACCGGGCTTGAGGAACACGCGCAGCGCGTTGTCCGACTCCAGATCATCCGCATCCTTCATGTTCAGCTGGTAACCGACGAGGGCCACAGCCGAGATCGAACCGTAGTTCTTGCCGTACACAAGGCCCGGGGCGACGCCCAAGCCCTTGTAGCCGTCGGCGCGATCGCCGGTGGCGAACGGAAGGACCACGTTGCCGAACACCGCGAGGCCTTCGACCGCCGCGATGGAGTACTTCACGGCAAGCGCCGGCTGGCCCAGACCGCCACCCGGATCCTGCATCGAGAAGTCGGTGGCCAGTTCGAGCGTCAGACCCTGAGCCAAGCCGTACTTGACGGCCAGGGGAATGGTCTGGTACGCATCCGGGCCGTCGGGTGCGTTGTGCGAAACGCCCACGTCCACTTCGATGGCCTTGGGCGCGATGGGCAGGTATTCGTCGAGGGCGAACACGCTGCTGGCCAGAGCAAGGGAAATTGCTGCGACTTTTTTCATGGTACCTTCCTTTTTCCGGTGGACATCCACCTTGTACAAGGTGTTTGAAAACTATCCTCGACGCCCACGATTGTCATGACAAATGCCATTTATTTGCAATATGGTCGCCATTTATTCGAGCAAGGCTCGACACTTCGCGACATCTTTGTCAAGACTATCTCCAACATTGACAAAGACTTAAATGACACACTCACGGGTTTGCCCCTTCGACGCCCCGAACCAGGATCAGGGGCCTGCGACCGACGAGCGCGTGCCGACGGGCCCGGGCCCAGGAGGAGGAGGTCATGACCGGGTCGCGGCGGGGGCACCAGACGGGGGCGGAGCGGCGCCTGATCGTGCGGTCTCTCTGCCGCCCGCAGGGCCTCGCTTAAAGGCGTCATCAAGCCCCAAAATTTTAGCTTGTAATTTTTGTATCGCATTATTTTCAATTGTCGTCCGCCGCCCCTTCGGCGCGATGTAGTGCGGAATGACAACATCAGACTACACCGCAACCGACTGATTTACCCCCTGTTATCCGCAAAACGGGCGCTGTGAGACACAAAATTTGGCCATTTTGCCATAAACAGCGTACACGCGCGACCGGCGTCGGACACGGCTCGCGAAAAGAGTACACGCACCCCCGCATGCGGCCCTTAATTTTTTCCCATGACGGAACAAGAAAAATGGCAGCGGGTCGGTGAGCGCGTCGGATCGATGATCCGCCTGCGCGGCTACAAGACCGTCGAGCTGTTCGCCCATGAAAACGGCGTCGACAAGTCGGTGCTGAACCGCCTCATCCGCGGCAAGCGCGAAGTCCGCCTGTCGACGTTCCTCAAGATTTTGGACGCCCTCGACCTCGGCATCGCCGAGCTCTACCCGCAGGGCGGCGCCAAGGACAAGGCCGACAAGCACGAGAAGGACCTGAACGGCGAACCGCGCGCCGCGCGCCCCAAGCACCCCGAGGCCGGCGGCCGCGTCTTCCGCTTCACGCGCGACGAGTTCGACCGCCTCGAGGTCCGCAAAAGCTCGCGCGACAAGGCTCCCGTGATCGTGGAGGCCGCCGGCAAAAAGCTTCGCAGCCTCTCGCTGCGGACCAAGACGTTGAAGGTCGATCTTTGAGTGACAAGCGGAATGTGTGAATCCTGATCATTGCACGAGACGTCAGACCTGAAGGTCTGAGACGAGCGCGCGAAAGTCAGGACCTCGGCCCGGCGTAGCCCCCGCAACGCGCCCGGGCCCTAATGAAAAAAGCCTCCCGAACGTTCGGGAGGCTTTTTTACTGGGGAGCCGGATGACCTCTCACGCTTTGGCGAGGAACGCCTCCACGGTGTCGCAGGTGTGCAGCAGAATGTCGAGATCCATCAAGTCTTCACGACCGATGACCTTCTCGCGCCTGGGGCGTCCCGCGAACAGCGGGATCGTCTCCGACGTGAGATCGCCGAGCGCCATGCGGGTGTTCGCGGGGCGGTTGTCGCCAGAATTCGGTATCATAACTCCCCCCTTTTCAGTACGTGTCTGCGGATGAAACCGAGCGAATGCCGTGCCACACATGAAGTGTCAAAACGAACGCCCTGTCCGGAAACTATGCAAAAATCACGGGCGCGGCAAATGGGGGCGACCCGAAAACGGTGCAACGTGGTACGGTGAACCACAGGGTGGTCCGGAACGCATCACCACGGAACAGGTAAGGAAGGGCGCGACACGACCGTCCACGATGGGGTTAACGCCGTGTCGCGCCGCGCGATGGGACGAGACCTACGCGGCCACGCCGGCATCCATCCCGTGCTCCTTGAGCTTGCGCCACAAGGTGGAACGGGAGATGCCCAGGCGGCGCGCAGCCTCGGTGTGGTTGCGCTGGCACACGTCGAGCGCGCGCAGGATGTAGTCGCGCTCGAGCTGGGCGAGGGTCAAAAGGGTATCGGGTGTTTGCATGGTGTCCTCCGATCGGGAAAAGTTGTGGGTCGAGTTGAACGCTGCGGCCCCGGCGGCATCGCCCGCCGTACCGGCGGTCGCCGCCGAGGGCATGGGCGAATAGGCGAGCTGGGGCATGGGCGCGTAGTGGCCGACCGGGCCGTCCTCCGCGCCGGTGAGGTATTCGGGCAAGTCGGTGAGCAGAATGTGATCACCCTCGCACAGGGTCACCGCATGCTCGACGATGTTCTCGAGCTGGCGGATGTTGCCCGGATAGTCGTAGGCCATCAGGATGGCTTCGGCCGCCTTGGCGATACCGAGGATCTCCTTCTTCTCGCGCAGCGCGTACTTCTTGACGAAGCTGCGGAGCAGGCTCGGAATCGCGTCGCGCCGCTCGCGCAGCGGCGGCAAGGTGAGATGGAACACGCTGAGGCGGTAGTACAGGTCTTCGCGGAACGTGCCCGCGGCGATGGCCTGATGCAGATCGCGGTTGGTGGCCGCGATCACGCGGGTGTCCACATAGCGGTTCTCGGTGTCGCCCACGCGGCGGATCTCGCGCTCCTGCAAAAAGCGCAGCAGTTTCACCTGAGCGGACAAGCTGAGCTCGCCGATTTCGTCGAGGAACAGAGTGCCCTTGTCGGCCATTTCGATGAGGCCCTTGCGGTCGCCCACCGAGCCCGTGTAGGAACCCTTTTTGGAGCCGAACAGTTCGGATTCAACCAGGTTCTCGGGGATGGCGCCGCAGTTCACCGCGACGAAGTTCTCGTCGGCGCGGGCCGAGAGCCGGTGGATCACATTCGAGACGAACTCCTTGCCCGTGCCGCTCTCGCCGGAAATGAGGATGGTGCTGCCCGTGGGCGCCACCTTGATGATGGTCTTCAGAATCTTCTTCATCGCCGGGGAAGACCCGAGCAGATCTTCCGCCACGTGCTCTTGCAGCTCACGCGTGGTGCGGCGGGTCACCGAACGGCTGAGCGCCTTGCGCGCCAAAGACTCGAGCAACTCCACGTTCACCGGCTTGATGAGGAACGAATGCGCACCCCGCTTGACGGCCTCTTCGGCCTTGGCGGTATCGCGCACGCTGGTGAGGATGAAGATCTCGATGCCCGGGTTGCGCTCACGCGCGAGGGCGGCGGTATCGAGGTTGTCGATGGTGAGCAGGTCGGTGGAGAGGAACAGCACGGCGATGTCGCCTTCTCCCAGGAGCCGCAACGCGCCTTGCCCGCCCGAGGATTCGAGCAGGCGGGTATCGGGGAGCGACCAGGACGCGAACACGTCCTTCTTCAGCTCCGCGTCACTGTCGAGGATGAGCACCTTGGCGGCGAACTCTTCCATGTGTGTGACCTCCGAAGTGTTCCTCCCCTCTCCCCCTGGAAGAGGGGGCGGGTGAGGGCTGCGTCAAATACCGGAAAAACCTTGTCTACTCAACACTCTGTCTTCCACCCCTCTCCCTCTGGGAGAGGGGCCGGGGGTGAGGGAAAACCGCCTGCTCGTGGCCAGGCTGCCTCATCCCTACGGTAAGGCCTTAGAAGCAGAAGAAGCCTTTCGACTTCGTCCCGCCGTCCTTGCCTTCCCAAATCGTCTTCAGCTCCTTCAGCAGTTCCTCTTCGCGCTTGCCGAGCTTTTCGGGCACGTGCACGCGCACCTTCACGTACAGGTTTCCCTCGGCGCCGCCATGCAGCTCCGGCAGACCCTTGCCGCGCAGGCGCATCAGCTTCTCGCTGTGCGTGCCGGCGGGAATTTTCAGCTCCACCTCACCGTCGATGGTGGGAACGCGGATGCTGCCGCCCAGCGCGGCGGTCGTGAAGGGGATCTCGGTGGCCGTGTGCAAATCAAGCCCGCGACGCTCGAAGCGTTCGTCCTTGGCCTCGTGGAGAATCACGATCAGATCGCCCGCGGCCCCGCCATTGGGACCGCGATGGCCTTCGCCGCGCATGGTGAGGTACTGCCCTTCCTCGACCCCCGCGGGGATCTCGATGGGGATGGTGACCTCCTCTTGTACCCGACCTTGGCCGTGGCAATCCTTGCAGGGGGTTTTGATTTGAGTCCCCAGCCCGTTGCAATCGGGACAGGTGGTGACGTTGACCACTTGGCCGAAGAAAGAGTTCTGCACGCGACGAACCTGCCCCTGCCCGCCGCAGGTGCCGCAGGTTTGCTTGCCGGTGCCGCCCGCGCCATCGCAGGTTTTGCACTTGCCGTGGCGCTTGAGCTGGATCTTTTTGGTGACGCCGGTGGAAATTTCCTTGAGCGTCAGCGTGAGCTGGATCTGCAGGTCGCTGCCGCGCGGCGGGCCGCTGCGGCCGCGCTGGCGGCCGCCGCCGCCGAAGCCTCCGCCGCCGAAGATGTCGCCGAACGAGGAGAAGATGTCTTCGAAGTTGCTGAAGCCTTGGCCGCCGCCGAAGCCGCCACCGCCGCCGTTCATGCCGGCGTGGCCGAAGCGATCGTACTGGGCCTTCTTCTGGTCGTCCGAGAGCACGCCATAGGCTTCGGCGGCTTCCTTGAACTTTTCCTCGGCGGCTTTGTCACCCGGGTTCTTGTCGGGGTGATACTTGATGGCCAGCTTCTTGTACGCAGACTTAATGGTGGCTGCGTCGGCGTCTTTGGAGACGCCGAGGATTTCGTAATAGTCGCGCTTTGAGGCCATCGTTGTCCTGTTTCTTCGTCACTGCGTTCCACCCCTATCCCGCGCCCGTGGGAGAGGGGCCGGGGGTGCGTTTCGTCTGTCGCGGATTTTCATTGCCCGCCCATGCGGATGAACGCATCATCCGTTCGGGCGGGCGATGTAGGGGCGAATTGCGTTGGGCGCTTTTAAGGCGCCCCATCATTCGCCCCTACAAGGTCGTGGACGTTAGTCCACGACCTTGAAATCCGCGTCCTCCGCCTTCGGGCCTTCGTCGGCCTTCGCCGAGGAACCGCCCTGGGGACCGGAAGGTCCTTCAGCGCCCGGCTGCGCGCCCGCGCCGCCCTGCTTGGCCTGCTCGGCCTTGAGGGCCGCTTCGCTGAGCTTGGCCGACGCCTGGCCGAGCTTCTCGCTCGCGGCCTTGATGGTGTCGACGTCGCCGCCCTCGAGAGCGGTCTTCAGTTCAGCCAGCGCCGCTTCGGCGGCGGCCTTTTCGTCGGCCGTCACGGTGTCGCCGTGCTCCTTGAGCGCCTTCTCCACCGCGTACGCAAGCTGCTCGCCCTGATTCTTGGCTTCGGCTTTTTCCTTTTCCTTCTTGTCGGCCTCGGCGTTGGCCTCGGCTTCCTTCACCATGCGGTCGATCTCGGCCTCGGACAAGCCCGAAGACGCTTCGATGCGGATCTTCTGCTCTTTGCCGGTGGCCTTGTCCTTGGCCGACACGTGCACGATGCCGTTGGCGTCGATGTCGAAGGTGACCTCGATCTGCGGCAGGCCGCGCGGCGCGGGGGTGATGTCGGTGAGGTCGAAGCGGCCCAGCGTGCGGTTGTGGCGCGCCATCTCGCGTTCGCCCTGCAACACGTGGATGCTCACGGCGGGCTGGTTGTCCTCGGCCGTGCTGAACACCTGGCTCTTGCGCGTGGGGATGGTGGTGTTGCGGTCGATGAGCTTGGTCATCACGCCGCCGAGGGTCTCGATGCCCAAGGACAGCGGGGTGACGTCGAGCAGCAGCACGTCCTTCACCGAGGCGTCGCCGGCGAGCACGCCCGCCTGCACCGCGGCGCCGATGGCCACCACTTCGTCGGGGTTCACGCCCTTGTGCGGCTCCTTGCCGAACAACTTCTGCACGGCTTCCTGCACGGCGGGGATGCGCGTCGAACCACCCACGAGGATGACCTCGTCGATCTGGCCGGCGTTCTTGCCGGCGTCGGCGAGCGCCTTGCGCACGGGTTCGAGGCTGCGCTCCACGAGCGTGGCCGTGATCTGGTCGAACTTGGCGCGCGTGAGCGTGAGCTCAAGGTGCTTGGGACCCGAGGCGTCGGCGGTGATGAACGGCAGATTGATGCTGGTGGTGGTCGCGCCCGAGAGGTCGATCTTGGCCTTCTCGGCGGCTTCCTTCAAGCGCTGCAGGGCCATCTTGTCCTTGCGGAGGTCGAGGCCGGAGTTTTCGCGCTTGAACTCTTCGGCGATCCAGTCGATCACGGCCTGGTCGAAGTCGTCGCCGCCGAGGTGGGTGTCGCCGTTGGTGGACTTCACCTCGAACACACCGTCGCCGATCTCGAGGATGGAGATGTCGAAGGTGCCGCCGCCGAGGTCATAGACCGCGATGGTTTCGTTGGCCTTCTTGTCGAGGCCGTAGGCGAGAGCCGCGGCGGTGGGCTCGTTGACGATGCGGAGAACTTCGAGACCCGCGATTTTACCCGCGTCTTTGGTCGCCTGGCGCTGCGCGTCGTTGAAGTACGCGGGCACGGTGACCACGGCCTGGGTGACGGTTTCGCCCAGGTAGTCTTCGGCGATCTTCTTCATGGCCTGCAAGACCATGGCGGAGATTTCGGGGGGCGTGAACTTCTTGCCGTCGATCTCGATGGCGGCGGGTTCGTTGCCCGAGCCCACGACCTTGTACGGCACGCGCGCCTTTTCGGCTTCAACTTCGGCGCCGGTGTGGCCCATGAAGCGCTTGGCGGAGTAGATGGTCTTTTCGGCGTTGGTGATGGCCTGGCGCTTGGCGACATGGCCGACGAGGCGTTCGCCGGTTTTGCTGAACGCGACGATGGACGGCGTGGTGCGGTGTCCTTCGGCGTTGGGGATCACGGTGGGCTTGCCGCCCTCCATGACGGCGACGCAGCTGTTGGTGGTTCCGAGGTCGATTCCGATGATCTTGGCCATTGTGGTGGTCTCCCTTTTAATTGGTCGTTGCGGCCTGATGCCGGTCTGTTGAATTGAGTCGACGATTGCGACGGTCGGGTAGTGGGTTGTGGGTCGTGGCGGTTCTGTGTTTGCCACGACCTACGACCCACCAGCCGCTAGTCCGCTTTTCCCTGTGAAACTATGACCTTCGCGTGTTTCAGGATCTTGGTCTTCAGCTTGTAGCCCTTCGAGATCACCTGGATCACGTGGTTCTCCGCGACGGTGTCGCTGGGCTGCTGCAGCAATGCCTCATGAACATTGGGGTCGAACTCCGCGCCTTGCGGGTCGATCTCCTCCAAACCTTCGGCGTCGAGGATTTCCTTGAAGCGACCGAAGATCAGCTTCACGCCCTTTTCAAAGTCTTCGGCCGAGCCTTTGCCCTGCGCGTCGAAGGCGCGGTGGAAGTTCTCGAGAACCTCGGTGAGCTTGCCGATGAGCTTGGCGTTGGCCGTGGCCATCACCTCGAAGCTTTCTTTGGCGCTGCGGCGGCGGAAGTTGTCGAACTCGGCGTACAGGCGCAGGTTCTTGTCCTTCTCGGCCGCGAGTTCTTCCGCGAGCTTTGCGACATCCGAGGAAGAAGCCGCGGAGTTGTCGCCGGAAACTGAGGATGCGGCATCGGCTTGCGCGTCCTTGGCAGCCTGCTCGATGTCGGCGAGGATTTCGCCGATGTCTTCGGGATTCGTCTCGCCGCGGAGTTCGTTCTGTTCGCTCAACGTGTCGTCCTCTCTGTGGCAGGGACGATCGCGTTGACCGCCCTAACCTGTTGTTTGTGACCCTCCGGCCGAACCGTCATTGACGTTCAACCGCCGGGCCGCGTAATCGACCATGGGAACCAGCCGGGCGTAGGGGATCCGCTTGGGACCCAAAACCCCCACAAGCCCCCGGGAGCCATCGCCCCCCGAAAAACTCGCGGTCACCAGGGAGAGGGCTCGGAACAGGCGCCCGTCGGGGCCTCGTTCTTCACCGATCGTCACATGGACGTCCCCGGTTTCACCGTCTGACTCCCGCTGACGCAAGAAGTGAACCAAAGTGACCTTGGACTCTAAAAGCGCGAAAATCGAGTCAATTTCGCCACTTTTTCCGAAATCACCGTGTCCCACGAGGTTGCGAGCCCCCGAAATGAACACGTCTTCACCGGTTTTCTCTTGCGTGAGCTTCAAAATGGAACGACCCAAGAGCCCTACTGCGTCTTTTTCGTCAGCAGGAGAGGGAATCGTCTCCATCCCCAAAAGATAGTCGTTCAATAGTGAAACAGGACGCCCCTGCATTTCGTCATTCAGGCGTTTCACAATGGCTTCCAGCCTAAAAATCGAGATGTCGCGGGTATCCAGAAGCAAGGAACGGACCGATGTACCGGCGCTTGCACCCGAATCGGCGAACACCAAGGCGACCTTGCTGTCTTCCACCTGCACGAGCGATGCTTTTCGAAACAGGGGGCGGGTTGTGGGCGGCGGAACGACCAGACCCAAAAGGCCGGCCTGATCGGCCAACACCTTGGCGGTTCCGGCGAGCCGAGCTTCCAGACTGGGGGAACTTTGGGCGGGGTGGGGGGCGCCGCGCCCGACAACTTCCCCGAGGGGAATGACGGCATCCAGCGCGCGGCGGTCGCCTTCGGCGAGCGGCTGCGGGTGCATGAGGTCGTCCACATAGGTGCGGTACCCACGATCTGTCGGCAAGCGCCCCGCGGAGGTGTGCGGCTGTTCCACAAACCCGCGCTCCTCGAGGTCGGCCAGCGTATTGCGGATGGTGGCGCTGCTGGCGCGCACCACAGCGCTTTGGCTGAGTAAGCTGGAGGACACGGGCTCGGCACGGACGATGTAGTGGTCCACCAGGGCGGTGAGGACCTGCTTTTCGCGGGGGTTGAGTTCGGGGGTGGGGGTGGTCATAAGAAAATCCTCACCCCCGGCCCCTCTCCACCTGTTCGCTACGCGAAGGTGAAGAGGGGTGAGACGATGCTGTCGTGGACGATTCAACTACAGCGCGAATCATATCGAGGAGTTTTTCCGGGGATGATTCAAAATCGTTGGCTGAAATGCGGACAAACCGAAGCCCATGGCTTTCGAGAATCGCTTGCCGCCCTTCGTCGTACGACTTGAGATGTTCATGAATGCCACCATCAATTTCAACCGCCAGATTGTGTTTAAAACAATAGAAGTCCAGAATGAAGCCTCTGAACACGAACTGTCGCCTGAACTTAAGACCAAGCAGCCTGCCATCGCGAAGCAGGTTCCACGCGAGTCTTTCGGTAAACGTCTCGTGTTGGCGTAGCTCGCGAGCCCGAAGTGTCTTGGCAAATTTAGGCATAGTCAAACCCGTGCGTCTTACCCCTCTTCAGCTTGCTGGAGAGGGGCCAGGGGTGAGGACTTTTGCGCGCCCCGCCGCGCACGGACGCGAGGCCCAAGACGAGTGTGGTTCGGGAGGACATCCTCGAAGAATAGTCCCACCGCAGCCCCTCTCAACTCACTTCTCACCTCACACGATGTGACCGCGGTCGCACGCAGAGGGAGATTTTCAGAGTGGCTTCCCATTGCTCACGTCATACACCATGAACTCGCGCTCCATCATCCCGTGCTCCTTGGCCACCTTGCGCCACGGCTCGATGTGCGGTGCCGCAAGGTGCGCCTGCAGCGAGGCGTGATCGGGCCAGAGTTCGCTCATGCGGATGAGGCCGGGGTCGAACGGGTCGATGGCGATGTCGTACGCGATGCAGCCGTCGTGCGCGCGGGTGGCGTCGACGAGGGCTTTGAGGTGGGGGAGAACGGTGGGGATACTCTCGGGTGGAAAGCGGAAGGTGCCGAGAACGGCGACGGTGGGGGTCATGATAAGGCTCCTGAATTTTTAAAACAGCAGAACAAAAAATCCCCCGACCCATTTCTGGACCGAGGGATTCGAGTCATCCGGTTGATGTAAAACCCGAAGGTCTTACATCATATCCATCCCACCCATGCCGCCCATACCGCCCATGCCACCGGCAGGAGCAGAAGGCTTGTCTTCCTTCTTCTCGGCGATCAGGCAATCGGTGGTCAGCAGCAGACCCGCGATGGACGCGGCGTTCTGGAGCGCGGTGATGGTGACCTTGGCCGGGTCGATGACGCCCGCGGCGACGAGGTCTTCGTACTCACCCGTACGGGCGTTGTAGCCCAGGTTCGACTTGGCCTCTTTCACCTTGTTCGCCACAACCGAAGGCTCCGCGCCCGCGTTGAACGCGATCTGACGCAGCGGCTCTTCGATGGCGCGACGCACGATCGACGCGCCCACAGCCTGGTCGCCTTCGAGCTTCAAACCATCGAGCGCCTTGGCAGCGCGCACCAGGGCGACACCGCCGCCGGCGACCACGCCCGACTCCACCGCCGCGCGCGTGGCGTGCAGGGCGTCGTCCACGCGATCCTTCTTCTCCTTCATGGCCGTCTCGGTGGCCGCGCCGACCTCGATCACCGCCACGCCGCCGGCCAGCTTGGCCAAACGCTCCTGCAGCTTCTCGCGGTCGTAATCCGAGGTGGTGTCCTCGATCTGCTTGCGGATCTGGCCCACGCGCGCCTTGATGTCGGCGGCCTTGCCGGCGCCGTCCACGATCGTCGTGTTGTCCTTGTCGACGTTCACGGTCTTGGCCTGGCCGAGGTCGGCCATGGTCGCGCCGTCGAGCTTGAGGCCGGTCTCCTCGGAGATCACGCGACCACCGGTGAGGATGGCGATATCCTCGAGCATGGCCTTGCGGCGGTCACCGAAGCCCGGGGCCTTCACGGCCGCGACCTTCAGCGTGCCGCGCAGCTTGTTCACCACGAGGGTGGCCAGCGCTTCGCCGTCGATGTCCTCGGCGATGATCAAGAGGGGCTTGCCGCTCTGCGCCGCCTTCTCGAGAATCGGGAGCAGGTCCTTCATCGCGGAGATCTTCTTGTCGTAGATCAGGATGAGAGCATTCTCGAGCACGGCTTCCATCGCATCGGGGTTGGTCACGAAGTACGGCGACACGTAGCCGCGGTCGAACAGCATGCCCTCGGTGATGCGCACCTTGGTCTCGGCGGACTTGGCTTCTTCGATCTGAATCACGCCGTCCTTGCCGACCTTATCCATCGCTTCGGCGATCAGGTTGCCGATCTCGATTTCGTTGTTCGCCGAGATCGCCGCGACCTTCGCCCACTCTTCCTTGGTCTTCACCGGCTTGGCCATCTTCTCAATCTCTTTGACCAACGCCTCGGTGGCCGCGTCGATGCCGCGCTTGAGGTCGATCGGCGAACCGCCGGCGATCACGAGCTTCAAACCTTCGGTCACGATCGCCTGAGCCAACACGGTGGCGGTGGTGGTGCCGTCACCCGCCACGTCGGCGGTCTTCGAGGCCACTTCCTTCACCATCTGCGCGCCCATGTTCTCGAACGCGTCTTCCAGCTCGATCTCCTTCGCCACCGACACGCCGTCCTTGGTGATGGAGGGCGAGCCGAAGCTCTTGGCGATCACCACGTTGCGGCCCTTGGGGCCCAGCGTGATCTTCACCGCGTTGGCGAGCTTGTCCACGCCACGCTTCATCGCCGCGCGAGCGGCGGCATCAAACACGAGTTGCTTAGCCATTGTATTTGTCTCCTTGGTTTTTTGAGGGCGAGCAAGAGCTCGCCCTTGCGTTTCCGGCGAGCGACATCGCACGCCTGATCACTTGACGTTGGTCCTAGACGATCGCGAGCACGTCGCTCTCACGCATGATGAGCAGGTCCTTGCCGTCGACCTGCACCTCGGTGCCCGAGTACTTGCCGTACAGGACCACATCGCCCACCTTCACCTCGGGCTTGATGATGGTCCCGTTGTCCGCGGCCTTGCCCGGACCCACGGCGACGACCTTGCCCTTCTGGGGTTTCTCTTTGGCGTTGTCGGGGATGTACAATCCGCCCGCGGTCTTTTCGGCGGCTTCGAGGGCCTGCACTACGACGCGGTCGGCGAGGGGCTTGATGCTCATGGCATTCTCCTTGGGGTTTTGTGTGTGATGTTCAGCCCCGGGAGTCACGTCTGTTTTAGCAGTCGCAACATCCGAGTGCTAAAGCGCGGGGCTAATTTAACCCTCCAGAACAGGCGAAGTCAAGGGCTCAGGCGCTTGCAACTTCTTGGAAAACAATGGATTGCGCCATTTTGAAACGCCGCGCGGCACGCGCTGACCCATTAAACCCGGAAAAAGGGTGATTCCGGCGCCTCCTCAAAACAGGGTGGGGAAAACAGGGTCGGTTGGACGGGAACACCCGGGCGTGGCCACCAAATGGGGGCGACAACAGGGCGCGAGGAGGGCATCCGTCTGAACCGCCCCCAGTACTTAAAATGATTCTCTCAATATCGGCTTACAATAATCCGACAGCCGATCATCGCGGCGGCACCCCGGGGTCCGACTCATCCTGCTCCAAAAATCGCGGCCTTTTGCCACCGGCGCCCCGGTGTCGTTATCACGCTCCGAAAAACACTGTAATCATATTTTAGGTTAAATTGGGCTTACAAAAGTCATATGACCTCCTGTATGCCACGGAAATACCGGCACCGTAACCAAAGGAAGCCTCGGTCCGAACCTTTCTTGTAATACGGCTGTTTTTCGTGATGAAAAACGGGGTAACCGAAATATGTTGTGGTTGTTCGTATTACATCATAGGAGGTCCCCGATGAAAACCCTATCCCGTTTCCACAACCGTACCGCCGCCACGCTGGCGGCCGCCGCGCTCGCTCTCGGCAGCCTCGCAAGCGCCGGGGCTCAGGCCATCGAACCGGTGCGCGCCTCGTCGGTCAACCCGTACGGCATGAACGGCATGTCACAGGTGATTTCGGCCGAGCCGTTGGGCGCCGGCCGCGTGAACCTGCACGTGCGCGGCAACTTCTTCAAGCAAGAGCAAGCCATGCCCGGCGCACAAGACAAAGGCGCGGAGATCACCACCATCAGCGGCGGCGCGGCCGTCGGCCTCAACGAATACCTCGACGCCTTCGTGGGGCTGAACATCTTCAACCGCCGCCAAACCAGCCCGGGCGGCACGGGCTACGGCACCGCCCTGGTGGGCGCGCAGAGCAATATCCCGCTCTCATCGAAACAGCCGATCTTCGCCGGCGCGCAGTTGGCCGCCCTGTTCGGCACCGCCGACGACCAGCTGAACACCAACAATCTGGACGGCTACAACTATCTGGAAACCCGCACCCATCACGACGTGATGGTGCGGCTGACGCAATCGTGGCTGGGCACGCGCCAAGGCAAAATCGTGAACGTGCACCTGAACCAGGGCGTCATCTCGAGCTTTGAACCGGGCAAGGCCGTGGCGCTGGTCACCGGCGCGGGCGTGGAGGTGGTGCCCATCGTCTCGCTCATCCTCGGCCTGGAGGCGAACTCGCGCACGTACCTGAACAAGCCCGGGGCGGGCGACCCGCTGTGGGTGACGCCCTCGGTCACCTGGCGCACGCCGGTGTTCGTGAACATCCATGCCGGTACCGACGTCTCGCTGTCGCGCGACCGCACCAACACGAGCGTGCGCGCCCTGGAGCCCTGGCGCGTGTTCGGCGGGCTGACCTACTCGGTGGACACCCGCGCCGGCGCCAAGCGCGAAGCGCGCGAAAAGGCCAAGCGTGATTCGCTCGAGCGCACGGCGCTGGAGAACAAGGCGCGCCTGGCGCAAGCGCAAAGCGACAGCGTGACCGCCGCCGCCGCCGCGGAGTCCGCCCGCCAAAAGGCCGTCACCGACTCGCTCGCGCAAAAATCGCGCAACGATTCTCTCGCTTTGGTTGATGCGGCCAAGCGACTCGAAGAGGAGCGCGCCAAGCGCAGCGACCTGGAGAAGCAACTGCTGACCACGGGTTTGCTCGTGATGGACGCCGTGTACTTCGAAACCGGCAAGACGGAGATTTCGCTCAACGCGGAACCGTACCTGACCCTCATCGCCAAGATGCTGACCAAGTATCCCAAGCTGCAAATCGAGATCGGCGGCCACACCGACAACGTGGGCGGCCTGAAGTTCAACCAAAACCTGAGCCAGGGCCGCAGCGCCGCGGTGGTGGCCTACATGCTGCGCGCGGCGCCGGAACTGGGCGGACGCCTCACGGCGCGCGGCTACGCGTACAGTCAGCCGAAGGCGAGCAACGCGACGCCCGCGGGCCGTCAGCTGAACCGCCGCACCGAGCTGAAAGTGCTGAACCCGTCGGTGCTGCAGGAGTACCGGTGATTCAGGCCGTCGCGACACATTGTCTCGTACGACTTGAACGAGCGCGTGTCGTCGATTCCGCGTGACCTCCAAGACGACACCGGAGAAGCCGATCCCTTTTCACAAGGGGTCGGCTTTTTGTTGGAGTGCGCGTATCACCCGGCCAGCCAACCCACAAAAACCGAATCAAGCTGAACGGAATCGACAAGCCCTTGCGGAGGGATCACAAGGGACCGCAATTTCACATCAACACGGTAGGTCGCAAAAGGCCCATTCGACTGAAATCCGTAAGCGCGCACAAAGGCGGTGCCGGAACGGATGGTGTCGAGCGCCACGGGTTGTATGTCGTCGGGAACATCATTGCAGAATTCCCAATAAATGTTGCGGGGAGCGGCGAACCGCCGATGCTCCACGATGAATCCAGACGAGTCTCCAAGTGTCACCTGAAAACTGGTGTCGCGCGTCAATCCGAGCGGCAGACCAGCGGGGCGCATCACGATGAAGCGAAGCGAATCGCTGCTCTGGCGGGCCACTATGAAATCACCGCAGCCATAGGACGAGCCGGTGTAGTCGGACACCAATGGCGGTTCTCCACAATCACAAACGGGTTCGCATGCGGACAGCGAGAAAACCGAAATCAACGAGCAGAACATCACGTAAAATGATTTCACGGTTGACCTCCACTACTCTTGTAGGACGGTAAAATCCTTGACGGTCACACCGTATTCATCATCGGCCATCATGAGCGATTGATCGACGAAGAATGAATCGGGAAAGCCCCAGGTGGGATTGCTCCGCAGAAAAAAGTCATGATGAGGCCGGCCGATAAAGTTGTTTACCTGTTGCCAGATGCTATCAAGCGCGTAGGACTGCACCGAACCTGCGGCCGCAACAGTATCGCCTTCTGTTGTTCGATAAAGTGCGGAGGTGACAAGACCGTTCTCGACCGTCACCCAAAACGGACCAATATCGGCGGGCATGCAAAAGCAACTGCGTGTGTAGGTAAACGAGTAAGCCGCAGGCGGCGGCTTCTTCCATGGGTACCACGGCGGCCCTTCGCAGGACAGCGAGGTTTTGGCGCCTTTCGCGAGAGTCGAGCCCGTAGACGCCGATTCGCTTTGCCAATCGGGACAGTTTCCGCGACCCCCGTACAAATAGTCGGGAGGAAAGCACGACACAAGGAAACCCGCAAGAATCGGGGCTGCCATCAATGTGATCGCGCATTTGATTCTCACGTCGGCCTCCTCACTCCGTCAAAAGACGGAAGTTCTTGATGGTGATCCCGTACTCATCGTCGATGGCGTCCTGGATCTGGTCGATATAGAGTGAATCCGGAAACCCGTAAGTGGTGTCGTAGCGGACGTCGGCGCTGCTGTGAGCGCGGGTCAGACGCACGGCCACGTCGTACCATATGCTGTCGATGTGGTACGATTGCAGGTTCCCGGTGAGGGCCACGGTGTCGCCCTCGTGAGTCACGCGCCGCACAGAAGTCACGCTATCGCCGTGCACCGTGACGAGGAAGGGGCCCACATAGTCCTGAGGGCAGAAGCAATGGCGGGTATAGGTGAACGCAAAGGCCTCGGGCCGCGTCGTACGCCAGGGATTGCCCTCGCGCGAAGGGCACACGAGCGGGGTCAACGTCGTTTTGGCGAGCACGGAGGCGGCGGGGCACTCGTCGAACACCACTGGAGGCGGCGCGATGGCGTTGTCCTCCTGACAGGCCACCAGCAGACCGATCGCCGCGGCGAGCAAAACCATGCGACGGGAAAACTTTTTCATGCGGACCATTCGAACCTCCCACCGGAAACGACCGGGCATCAGCGGCAAGCGCGTGGATGAATCAAAGGCGGCAAACCGTCAGGGGTTCATCACGCTTGCCGGAAACCCCGTAAACCGCAACGTGTCCCTCGGATCGCTTCCCGCGCCGGGAGCGCGGGGGATCAGGGTATAGGAAACGCGCACCCCGTTCTCGAAGCGCACCACCACCCCACCCGCACGCTCGGGAACCGAGGGCAGCTCGGCCCGGAAACCTGAGAGCGTCGCCACAAGGTCGGTGCCGGGCACGTACACCACGCCACCCGAAGTCGCGCCAAGGCTCGTGTCGGACGCGGCGAAGGACACCAGCACCCGATAAGGCGCCGTCAACCGAACGGTATCGAACACGTCATGCCTGTCGCGGGCGACGAGGCTATCGGCAAACCCGGTCAAGGTTCCGGCGCCGTTCGCCGCCGTCACCGTGTAACGCGCGCCCGGCCCCGTGCCCGACGGAGCGTTCAACCGATACCGTCCCAACGAATCGGTCGTGTCCGTCACGGGAAGCCAGACATTCGGGAGCGTGGGATCGAAACCGGAAGGGTGGAGGCGCACCACCGCCCCCCCGATCGGCTCTCCGGAGGCGTTCACCACCGTTCCCTGAATCACCGACGGACCAGTGACTCCATCCGCGCTGCTGAAGGTGTCGATTCCACCCCCCAAGCACCCCGCCCACGCCAGTGCCGCCGACGCGCAGATTGAAACCCATTTCGCCACCCTCCCCAAACGTCCCTGAAAGTCGTGTTGCGCGCGCTTCATAAGGTTCACCGTGCCGGAGGTTTGGAAAGTGGAAACAAATTGAGGTTCAGCTGGTAAACATGGTCGCAAAGGGCGTCGAGCCGTGCGGCCTCCAGGAGCTCGGCCTTCAATTCGCGGATGCGCCGCTCGAACAGTTCGTAGGTGGCGCGCGACACACTGAAAGTGGTGGACGACATGAAGCGTTCGTCCTTGGGAAAACGCCGGAAGGCCTCCGAGGCGAGCGCGAGCATGCGCTGCTGGTGAGCCTCCACCACCTCGGTCGCGACCGCAGCCCCCATCACCAGCACCGGATCCGTCGGTGTCCAGCGCCCTTGGGCATCCTTCTTGACCAACCCCAATTCGGCCAGCAGCGCGACGGAATCGCGCGCCTGCTTCACCGTGATGGGTGGCGTGAGACGTTTGGCCAAAGCCTCGTACTCGCCCCTGAAATCCATGCAAGCCAACGTCTCGCGCACGGCGGCATGGTGCCAGGCGGCAAACAACTCCGACTGCTCGCGTCCGATGCGCCGCGTTTCGTATTGCCCCCGTAGCTTGGTCAACCGCTCGAAGTACACGTTCTTCTCGCGCACGGTTTTCGACTGGTTGAAGAACACCAGGTTCTCGAAATACTCCGCGTCGCGGTCCTTCAGTTTGAGCGCGAGGCAGGTTTTGAGGATGGAGGCCTTGGTGAGGTTGCGCTTGCCCTCGATCACGTACTTGTAGAACGCCGACGAGTTGATGCCCGCGCGCAACGCCAGAAACCGGTACGAGAAATCCGCGTCGGAGGCCTTGCGGGTCTCATAATAGTCGCGAAGGAATTCCCGGTAATCGGAGTACTGCGTGAGGGTGGGGAAACTCATGGTAAGCACAATGTAGGGAACGTGACGGCGCGGAAATCAGGGAGGCCGGGTCTTTCCGTTGCCGGATGTGAACGGCAGGCCGCAAAGCCGGCGCCGCGCGCCCTAATCCCGCACCGCGCTCGCGTAAAAAGACTGAGCCGGCTCCGGCACCCGGAAGTCGGCGCCCTTGGCCGCGGCCTTCAAAAGCGCCCCGGGCTCCTCGCGCGGCTCGTTGGTCAGGGGAAAGGTGCCGAAGTGCATGCCCACGGCCGTGCGCGCGCCGAGATCGTGGAACGCCTGCACCGCCTGGCCCGGATCCATGTGGGCGGCGGCCATGAACCAACGCGGCGCGTACGCCCCGATGGGGAGCAGCGCGAGGTCGGGCGCGCCCCAGCGCGCGCGGATGGCCTTGAAGTGCGGGCCGTAACCGGTGTCGCCCCCGTGGTAGACGCGCGTGCCATCGGCGCCCGTGAAACCCCAACTCCCCCACAGCGACTCGTTGCGGTCGAACAGCCCGCGTGCCGACCAGTGTTGCGACGGCAGAAACGTGAAGGAAACTCCCGCCACTTTTCTGGTCTGCCACCAGTCCATTTCGGCGACCCGCGCGATGCCTTCGCCCTGCAACAGCTTTTTGTCGCCCAGCGGCACGAGGAACAGGGCGCTGTCGCGGTCGGAAAGGCGCTTGAGCGTGGGCAGATCGAGATGATCGTAATGATTGTGCGAAATCACCACCACGTCGACGCGGGGAAGGCTGTCGAAGGGGACGCCGGGGGCGTGCACGCGCTTGGGCCCCGCGAACGATACCGGCGAACAGCGGTCGGACCAGATGGGATCCGCAAGGATGGTGAGGACGCGCGCGGGACGATCGGACGACGAGGGAACGGGAACGCGCAGCACGAAGGTCGCGTGGTTCACGAACGTCGCCGCCATGCCCAGTCCGCCCTGCGGATCGGCCACCGGACCGGTGCGCGTCTTCACCCATTCGGGCCAGGGGGCCTTGGGTTCTTTGCGCCAGCGCCACAAGTCGCCGTAACTTTTTTCGATGCGGCCGATGCCGGGGTTGAAAAACAACGTGCCGTCGAAGTGATCGGACTTGGGATAGGACTCAGCGGAGGCGAGAGCGTAGAGAAGGGATAACACGAGGGCGGAGGTTTTAGTCATGAGAGGGGAGAGGTGGGTCGTGGCGTTTGGGTCGTGGGTCGTGGCCGCAAAAATTCGTCACAGAACAGAAAATTGATGTGCCAAGGGGAACTGACGGATCGTAGTAGGGAAATACAACCGGGAAAGTACCTCTTGAATAAACCAATGCTACCTGTTCACGTCAGGTTGAGTCGCAACAACGTTCATCGAAAGCAGACGAGCCACGACCCCCTGAAACCTCACCCCTACCTACCTTTCCCCTCCATGAAAACCGCCTATCGTGTCGGCATTCCCGCGCTTGCCCTGGGCCGCGGACTCGCGGAGGCGGGGTTCGTGCTGGCCGTGAAGGCGGGCCTGAGCGGCCACGAATCGCTCCTGCTGCTCGCGCTCATCCCCATTCTGGTATTGCTCCGCTTCGTGTTTCAAGACCGGGGCGCCGTCCTTGAGGCCACCGCGCTGCGCGATGGCGTGGCGATCCTCAGACGTCAACTGCTCGACACGCTGCGCCATCGCGCGGTTCCGGCCTGGCGTCCGGAGAACCGGCGCGCCCTCGGCCGCGCGCTCGAGGAGGACATCCCCGCGGCGGCCGAGGGCGCGCTGGCGCGGCGGCGGTTTTTGGGTTCGTGCCTTGAGGGCGTCGTGCTGCTGCCGCTGCTGTTTCTCCTCGCGTGGAAGGCCGCTTTGGTGGGCGTGGCGGCCGCGCTGCTGCTGTGGCCGCTGTTGCGGTGGCGCAACCAGCGCATGAAGGCGCTGGAGCGGGCCGGGGCCGAGGGCCGCGACGAGGCGCGCCACGCGCGCGAGGATTTCGATCACGCGCTCGAGGCCGCGCCGGGTAAACGCTTTGACGGGGTGGTGAACGGCCTGGAGGAGGCGCTGGCGCGCACCCACGAACCGGCATGGCGCTGGCGGCGCGCGCAGGCGCGCTACCCCGCGTTGCTGGAGACCGCCCTCTTTTTCGTGCTTTGCGTGATTCTGTTCACCGGCGCGCTCACCTTGCAGGGACTGGAGCCCGTGCTGCTGTTCGCCATGCTGCTCCTGCTCGCCTACCGCCCCTTGCGCGAGGCCGCGCGTCAGTATCCTCTCGCCGTCGCGGGCGCGCGCGCGGACCGCGATCTCCAAACGGTTGTCGCGCGATGGAACCAATACCCGTCGCGCGCCCTCCCCGAACCGCATCCTTTGGATAAGGTGACGGCTCGCGAGGTCACCTTCGGGTACGAACCCGATCAACCCGTTCTGAAGAACCTCTCCGTCTCCTTCGAGCTCGGGCAGGTCACCGGAATTTCCGGCCCCAACGGTTCCGGTAAAACCACCTTGCTGCGGCTGCTCTCCACGGCCGAAATCCCCGACGGCGGGAAGATCCTCTGGCCTGAAGCCGTGCGCGCGCACGGGATGGTTTTCATGCCGCAGCGCGCCTGGCCGGGGCATGATTGGAACGTATGGGCCGACGCCTATCGCACCGCGCAATCGGAACGCTGGAGCGCCCTCGATGCGGTTTTGGGCGTGGAGCGATTGCGCCGCAAGGCGGCTGACGCGGCGTTTCACCCCGAGGCGCTCTCGGGAGGCGAGCGGCAGCGCATGACCTTGGCGCGCGTTCTCGCCAGCGACGCGGCTTACCTGCTCCTCGACGAACCAACCACCGCCCTCCCCGCCGACGAGCGCGAACGCGTGCTGCGGGGCGCGCTCGCCTTCTGGAAATCAACCAACCCGCGCGGGGATTCGACAAGCCCGCGCGGCGCGCTGGTGGTGTCGCATGAGCCGTTTCTCGCCGACCTGTGCGACATCGTGGTGCGGCTGGATGCGGCCTCGACGGGACACGACTCACGAAAGGAATCATGAACCGATACTTCGCCGCGCGCGGCTGGGTTTTGATCGTCCCGCTGCTGATCGTTGTGGCGGCGCGGTCGTTCTCCGACGCCCCGCTGAAACCGGAATGGTTGATTTATGTGGCCGCGGCGGCGGCCTTGCGCCTGTGGGCCGGCGCGCACTTGGGCGCGCACGGCAACGAGGCCCGCGCGACGGCTCCGCGACTCGCGCGCACCGGGCCCTACCGCCTGTCGCGCAACCCGCTGTACGTCGCCAACATCCTCGCGGCCGCAGGCATCGTCCTGTACGCCCACGCCTTGCCGCTGCCCGGGGCGCTCGCCCTGATCGCCTTCGTCATCGTGCATCACATGATACTCGTCGCTCACGAGGAGCGCGCCCTGCGGTCGCACTTCGGCGACGCTTACGCGCGCTATTGCGCCAGCGTCCCGCGATGGTGGGGGCTCGCGCGGCCCCGTTCGTTGAATGCCGCGACCGAGGCGGAGGAGCGCCGGCCCGTCAGGTTTTCGGAATTGATGCGGCGACAGGGCCGCAACCTCGCCTACCTCGCGGCGAGCGCCTTGGCGGTTTGGGCCGCGGCGACGTGGTTGTGAGAGGGCGACCATGAACCTGCTGCTGATCGCCTATCGCCTCGCGTGGGAACCCGTGCTAGGGGCCGCGCGCCTGCTCGCCGTGCTCGAACGGTTGGCGGGGCGGCCGCTGACGCCGGCGCGCTGGCGGCTCGCGGAACGGCTCGATGCGCGCGCGCCCTTCGGCGACCGCGACGCGGAAAACGCCGGCGGCGCCCTCTGGCTGCACGCCGCGTCGCTGGGCGAGTGCAAAGGGTTGTGGGCCTTCGCGCAGATTCTGCAAGCGGGCCTTCATGAACGCGCGAAGGAACATCCGGACGTTTCACGGACGCGCCTGCTGTTGACCACCAACACGGTGGCCGGGCTGGCTTTCCTCCGGGGTGAAATCGCCCGCGCTTCCGAAAGCGGCGCGAAGGACGCCGCGCGGACGGAAGGCGCCCTGGCCGCGCGCCTCGCGCCGCTCGATCACCCGCGCCTCGCGCGGCGCTTTCTCGCGGCGCACGGTATCCGCGCGCTGGTCCTGTTCGAGGTCGAGCTGTGGCCCCACTGGATGCGTGCGGCGCGGCGCGCGGGAGTCCCCACGCTGTGGATCTCCGCGCGCCTCACGGAGCGCGCCCGCCGACGCTACGCCGGCAATCGCCTGGCGGCGGGCGCGCTCCGGCGCGTGCTCCGAGGCGTCGAGTTGATTCAGGTTCAGAGGATCGAGGAGGAGCACGCGCTGCGCCGCCTGCTCGGCACGGAGGCCCGCGCGGTGGAAACCGGAGGGGATTTGCGCGGCTTGCACTACCTGTCGAATCGCCCCCGAACGCGAGACGCGTCACGATCCGGGGGGTTCCCCGCCCCCGCAAACCTTGCGGGAACTTCGCCGGCGCGACGCGGGCTGGCCTTCGTCTCGCTGCACGCGCATGAACTTACCGTGCTCGCGCCGCACATCCGCAAAGCGCTCCGCACGCGGAACCCGCCGTCGCCGGTGTACGTGTTTCCGCGGCGACCGGAGGAGGCTTCGCTGTTCCTCGCGCAGCTCGCGAGCGAAGGGTTCGTGCTGCACTCGCGCCTCCCGGGCGCGCGGCGCGTGATCGTGGATTCGTTCGGGCTGGTGGGTGACGCCCTGCCGCGCGCCCGTACGGCGGTGATCGGCGGAAGTTTCGGCGGCGACGATTCGCCAAGCGCGCCGATCGGCGGCCACAACGTTTGGGAACCCCTCGTCGCGGGCTGTCGCATCATCATCGGCCCGCATCACGAAAACCAAAAGGCGTTGGTGGAGCGACTCATTCCTGAAGGATGGCTGCGCGTGTCTCGCGATGGCGAGCTCGCCGCGGATGCGGACCCCGATGACGGAGACGGCGCGGCGACCGATGATGAACGGGCACGACGCGAACGCGAGGAATTTCTGCGCGCCGAACGCGCGCGCCTGCAGGACTGCGCGCAACGCGTGGTGAAACACATGTTTCAACTGTTGCGCGAATCCGCCTGAAAAACGCGATTCGCGAACAATTGAAAAATCGTGCCTGAAAAAACACGGTCCGCCATATCGTGGCATATCAACGACTAAGCGGCCGTGTTGCAGCGAACCCTCATAAACAAAGGGCGAAAAACACATCGCGGCGGTAGATTAACGCCATGTTCGGGTCTTCAAAAAGTTCTTCGCCGACTTCGCTGGTGAAGAAAATCGATCAAGGCGCAACGTGGATCGGCGTGATCCTCTGTCTCGCGCTCCTGGTTCTCGCGGGCGCCGGCTGGGCCGGCAAAAGCGCCAAGCGCTTGTCGGTCGGCAAACCCGCGCCTGCGTTCGCCTTGTCGGGCCTGAGTTCGCACGACACGCTCGCGCTCGAGGCGCTCAAGGGCAAAATCGTCTTCGTGGATTTTTGGGCGAGCTGGTGCTTGCCGTGCCGCCAGCTCATGCCGCGCATCGCCGAGCTCAAGGCACGCTACCCCGAAGTCGAAGTGGTGGCCGTCAGCGTGGACGCGAACCGCGAGAAGGCCATCACCTTCCTGCGCGCGGTGGAACCCTCGCTGCGCGCGGTGCACGACCCCGACCACAAGGTGGCGGATTCGTACGGGGTGGAGCGCATGCCCAGCAGCTTCCTCATCGACCGCGACGGCCGCCTGCGCTACCGCCATGACGGTTACGGCGAAGCCGATCTGGAGACCATCGAACGCCGCATCAGGGTGTTGTTGGAAGAATAGTCCTCACCCCCCGGCCCCCTCTCCTTCCGCATTGTCCTCTCCGGCAGCATGGAGCGGCGATGATCCCAAACCACACGTCATGTGCCGTGGGCTGCAAGCTGTCGGCCGTTAGCTAATTTCCCTCCATGCCTACCATCGTGTTCACGGGCGGGGGAACCGCCGGTCATGTCATGCCCAATCTCGCCCTGGCGCCGCGCCTGCGCGCGCAGGGCTGGGTCGCCCACTACATCGGATCCGCGGAGGGCCCCGAACGCGGCCTGGCGGAGGGCGCCGGGATTCCCTTCCACGCCGTGGCGACGGGAAAATTGCGCCGGTATTTCTCGTGGCGCAACTTCAGCGACCCCTTCCGCGTGGTGTGGGGCGGGGCGCAGGCCTTCGCGGTACTGGCACGCCTCAAGCCCGACCTGGTGTTTTCCAAGGGCGGGTTCGTGGCGGTGCCCGTGGTGTTCGCCGCGCGCCTGCGCGGCATCCCCGTGGTGCTGCACGAGTCCGACCTGACGCCCGGCCTGGCGAACCGCCTGTGTCTGCCCCTGTGCCGCCGCGTGTGCGTGAGCTTCCCCGAAACGCTCGATCACCTGCGCGGCGCGGCGCGCGCCAAGGCGCGCCTTACCGGCTCGCCGATCCGGCCCGAGCTGTTCGCGGGAACCAGGGAGCGCGGGCTCGCCCACCTTGGGTTCCCGGAGGTCAAGCCCGTGCTCTTGGTGATGGGCGGCAGCTTGGGGGCGAAGTCGGTGAACGAAGCCCTGCGCGCGAACCTCGACTGGATTTTAAGCGACTGGAACGTGGTGCACCTGTGCGGCAAGGGCTGGGTGGCGCCCGAGGCGGCGCGCCCCGGCTATCGCCAGTTCGAGTTCGTGGGCGCCGAGCTCCCCGACGTGTTGGCCGCGGTCGACCTGGTGGTGTCGCGCGCGGGGGCCAACTCGCTGTTCGAGCTGCTGGCCCTGCGCAAGCCAATGCTCTTGATCCCTCTCCCCGGCCGCGCCTCGCGCGGCGACCAGATCCTCAACGCCGAGTCCTTCGCGGCGCGCGGCCTGGCGCACGTGCTGTTGCAGGAGACCCTCACGCGCGACACGTTGCGCGACGCCCTCGCGGGCCTGGCCGCCGGGGCGGCAACCCTGCGCGCGGCGATGGAGGCCTCCGACCTGACGCACGGGACCGATCGGGTGTTGTCTGTCATCGATGAGCTGACGACGAAGAGCTGACAGCGGACAGCTTACAGCAAACAGCGAAAAACACTGAAAACGAACGGTAACTTCTAGTTTCCCAGGGCGTCCGATTACCGGATTGTGTGTGGCTGTCAGCCGTATGCTGTCCGCTCTATGCTCATTGCTGTAAGCTGTGAGCTGTCAGCTGTCAGCTCACTTGACTACCTTCACCGCCCATGGACTGGATCCTCTTTCTCATCGATTTCATCCTGCACATCGACGATCATCTGCAGGAGCTCATCAGCGCGTACGGAACGTTGACCTACGTCATTTTGTTCCTCATCATCTTCTGCGAAACGGGCCTGGTGGTCACGCCGTTTTTGCCGGGCGATTCGCTGCTGTTCGCCGCCGGCGCGTTCGCGGCGCTGGGCCTTTTGAACCCGTGGATCCTGTTCGTGGTGCTTGTGGTGGCCGGCATCCTGGGCGACGGGGTGAACTACTGGATCGGCCGCACCTTCGGGTTGAAGGGGTTCAGCGACACGGGCCGCTTCCTCAACACCAAGTACATCGAAAAAACCAACGCGTTCTACGCCAAGCACGGCCCCTCCACCATCGTGATCGCGCGCTTTTTGCCCATCGTCCGCACGTTCGCCCCGTTCGTGGCCGGCATGGGCCGCATGGATTACCGCACATTCACGACGTACAACGTCACCGGCGCCATGCTGTGGGTGGGTTCGTGCGGGCTGGCGGGTTACCTGTTCGGCAACATCCCGGTGATCAAGGAAAACTTCAGCCTGGTGGTGCTGGGCATCATCGCGGTGTCGCTGATCCCCGGCACGGTCGCGGTGGTGAAAGCCTCGCTCGCGAAAAAGTCGGCGTCCTCGCCGCACTGATTCGCCCGTGACGCGACCGGTCGGGTTGCCGCGGAGTGTCATTCTCCGCACAGCGCGTGCGCATTGACTACCAGAAGATCGCCCCGCCTCCTCTCATAAAGACGCCGCATGCGTGATTGTCCCCGCCCTGCGATGGAATCACGCCCCGCACACGCCGACCCCGCAGTAGATTCTCCCCGTCATTCCGGAGAATTTCATGCACACTGCCTCAGCCCGATCCCTGCGCCCCGTCCGCGACCTCACCCCGCTCCTCGCCCTGGCGCTTGCGGCCCTTGCCTCCGTCGCCGCCTTGCCGGCGCGCGCGCAGACGGTGATCACGCTCCCCGATTCGCTGTACACCCCGGGGGACACCATCACCTGGGTGAAGAAGATCAACACCTTTTGCGAAGGTCCGGTGTGGGAGGCCTCGACGGGATCGGTGTACTTCACGCGTCAACAGCTGGGCGCGCAAATCTGGCCCATCATCCGCGTGAAACCCGGGGTCGACACGGGCACGGTGTGGGTGGCGAACCCGGGTGAAGCCAACGGCCTCGACCTCGACCCCCAGGGCCGCCTCGTGGCGGCGCAACGCGGGCGCCTCACGCGCTACAACCCCGACGGCAGCGTGGACAGCGTGCTGTTCACCTCGCCGAACAACGGCGTCACCGTGGGGCTGATCAACGACCTGAGCATCGGCGCCAACGGCGCCATCTACTTCACCACCAACGCCTCGCAGATCTATTACCTCAGCCCGGACCGTCTGGTGACGTTGGCCTACAGCGGGGCCGCGTCGGCCAACGGCATCGAGTGGGTGATGGAGGACAGCGCGGTGTACGTGAACGAACAGCGGCAGGTGAAGCGCTACAAGGTGAACCCGAACGGCACTCTCACCAACCCCACCACCTTCATCACCGTGGCGCCCGGCACCGGAGGCACCTACGCCGACGGCGGCACCATCGACGCCCACGGCAACCGCTACATCGCCAACTTCACGCTGGGCGAAATCAAGATCTTCAACGCGAGGGGAGATTCCATCGGCCGCATCGTGCCGCGCGTGGTGACCTCGGGGTTCGAAGGATTCAGCGGGGCCATGGGCAACGTGAGCAACATCATCTTCGGCGGGCCCGACCTGAAAACCATGTACTTCACCGGTGATGGGGGTTTGTTTGCGCTCCGCATGAAGATCCCCGGTTGGACCCGTCAGGGGTACTCCACCTCGCTGCGCACCACCCGCCTGCCCGTGAAGTTCGGCATGGCGCCCCAGGCGCTGGATGCGGCCCGCGATGTGCGCGGACGCCTGATTTCGGCGCCGTCCGAATCGCGGGTTCAGGATGCCGTAACCCCCGTGTTCCACACCCCGTCCTCATCGACCACGAACTGACCGCGGCCGCTCACGCCGAAACCGGAGACCTTATGAGCCCGACCAAGACACTCAAAGCCCTGGGACTTCTGACGATGACGAGCGTTGCAGCGTTCGCGCAGAACGTGTCGCTGCCCGATTCGATCCTCGCGCCGGGCGATACGCTGCAATGGGTGCGCAAGGTTCCCTACTACTGCGAAGGCCCCGCTTACGATGCGGCCACCGGGTACGTGTACTTCACCCAACAGATCGGCAACAACGTCCCCAACTGGCCCATTTGGCGGGTGAAGCCCGGCGTCGACACCGGCATCGTGTGGTACCGCACCTACCAGAACAACGGCCTGGCTTTCGACCCGCAAGGTCGACTGGTCGCCGCCCAGAACGGGCGTCTGTCGCGCCTGAAAAACGCCGCGGTCGGCGACAGCGGCGTGGTAGATACCACCTTGGTGGTTTCCCCCAGCAACGGCGTGTCGTTCAATCAGGCGAACGACCTCAGCATCGGCACGCGCGGCGACATCTACTTCACCGCGCTGGGAAGCTCGGTGTACTACCTGAACCCCGCGCGCCAGCTCTCGGTGGCCACCAGCACCGCCTTTCCCATCTCCTCGGCCAACGGCATCGAATGGATCGAAGAGGAGAAGGCCGTGTACGTGAACTCGGCGACCAACAACGGCAACGTCTACAAGTTCGGAATCGACACCACCACGGGCGTCTTTAACTCACGCTCGGCGTTTCTGGCTTCAACCATCCCCTCACCCGACGGCGGCACGGTCGACATTCACGGCAATCGCTACGTGGCCAGTTACGGACAGGGCGAGATCCGCGTGTTCAACGCGGCGGGCGCGCAGATCGGATATATCCGTCAGCGTTTGGCGAGCGGCATTTACGACTCGGTGAGCAGCTCCGGCCGCGTGGGCATTTCGGGCAACGCCTGCAACGCCGTGTTCGGCGGGCCCGACATGAAGACGCTGTACATCACCGGCGACGGCGGTTTGTACTCCATCCGCCTCAAAATTCCGGGACGCCCCCCGGTGTATAATCCCACTTCGATCCGCAGACCGTCGGTGGTCAGGCAGCACGAAATAACGATCCCCCGCAATCTTGAAAACCGTGATCTGCGCGGGCGGGTCGTGTCTCCGGGCTGGGATGGGGCGTCGTTAAAAGTTCCGGCGTCGGTCAGTACGTCAGACTGACGGGAACAGGTTCGCCGGCGAGCGAGTCGCTGCCGCTGGAGTCCGCCCCTCCCGGGATGCCCGCCACCGGAGGCGGGATCTGCGGGAACACCAAGGTCGCGCCTGATCCGAGATCGAGCGCCGCCTTCAGCCCGCCCAGGTCGAACGCCACCGAATCGTCGTTGATCATCGCGCGGCATAAATCGTTGTTGGCGTTGTGCTGTACGTACAGGTAACCCGTGTTGGCGGAATCCTTCGCGGGCGCGGCGTACAACGTGAACACATGCTCGCGGCACCCTCCGCCATAGGCGGCGATGAACTTCAGCGAGTCGTCTTCGATGCGCAGGTCGCGCATGGTGAAGGGGTCGCTTTCGGGAACCTGGGCGATGTCCTCCACTTCGATGAAATCGCGCGGCTCCTTGCCGAAAAACAGGCCGGGCGTTCGGGCGCAGCCGGCGAACGCCGCGAGGGCGCAGCCGGCGACGAGGAATTTTCCAACGAGGCTGTCACGAAAGAATTTGACGTTCACGCTTCCTCCGGATCGGTCGCTTCGGGTCGTGGGCGTCCCGAATATATCACGGTTGTCGGCTTCGCGTGTGCCTTTCGGAGCGTAAGGGACGCGAATGGCGCGAATCGATAACGGCAACGCGAAATTTCCGTTTGAAAACGCGTTCTAAATTTTGTGTTTGTGTTGCGACACTTAAAAACTCTTGCATATTTGGGGAATGAACCTGTTTAAAATCCTTCGTGTGCTTTGCTTGGCCACATTGTTTGGCACAGCCCTATTGTTGTCGGCGTGTGTTGTGGACGAAGAAACCACGCAACAACCAACCCCCGACCCCACTCCCATTCCTTGTACCGAATCAGTGCTGTGCCGCCTGCAAAACCCGGCCGACACCGCAGGGCTCGACTCGGCACAAAAGGCGAATCTCGTGTCGCGGATCAACAGCCTGGACACATCCGTGGTGCTTGCGCTCACGACCATCAGTCTCGACAGTATTGCCACCGACACCGTTCGCTTCTCGTTGTTCCGCGACTTGAAGGTGGTGATCGACTCGTCGTTCTTCGTCGTCGAAGGTGTCCTTCTTCCCGACAACCTCGAGATCCTGGACTGGCGCGGGTATGCGCGCGCACCCCACACCGGATTCGTGGACGTCACATTCCACAACGATCAATTCGAATCGGGGTTCGCGCACCTGAACGGCAAGTACCTCACCTTGTATGCGTTGGGCGGCGCCAAGGTCGTCGTCGCCGATGATTCCCGCATCATCTGGTTGGGTGAATGTTCGCCCGCCATGAAGGGATTCGCAGTGGTCTCTAAATCCCTCTCCTGTTTACCCTGATTTCCCGTGAAAATGCAGGGTTTGCCGCGCTTTCGTCACGGACGCGCCCCCCGCCCTGCTATCTTTACGGCCCATGTCGACCCTCCGTTATGAAGACCGCGGCGCCTCCGCCGACAAAAACGAAGTTCACGCCGCCATCAAGGGCGAAGATCCCGGCCTTTTTCCGGGCGCATTCTGCAAAATCCTCCCCGACACTTTGACCGGCAGCCCCGATCACTGCGTGCTCATCCACGCCGACGGGGCGGGTACGAAATCGGTCGCGGCGTGGCTTTGGTGGAAGGAAACCGGCGACGCGTCGATTTTCCGCGGATTGGCCCAGGACAGCCTGGTGATGAACCTCGACGACTTGTTGTGCGTGGGCGCCACGGGTCCTTTTCTGCTCTCGAACACCATCGGCCGCAACGCGAAAGTGATTCCCGGAGAGATCATCGCGGAAATCATCGCCGGTTACCGCGAGTGCGCCGAGATGCTGGGAAAACACGGGATCGAGATCATCAGCGGCGGCGGCGAAACCGCCGACATGGGCGATGCGGTGCGCACGCTCGTGGTCGACTCCACGCTTGTGACGCGCATGAAGCGCAGCGACGTGGTCTCCGGTGACAAGATTCGTCCTGGTTTGACGATCGTGGGTTTCGCGTCGTTCGGCAAAGCGAACTACGAGGCCAAGGAAAATTCGGGGATGGGCAGCAACGGGCTGACTTCAACCCGTCACGAACTGCTCTCGCGTCATTACACCGAAACGTATCCTGAAGCCTTCGCGCCGCAGATCAAGGACCTGGCCTACACCGGCCCGTTCCGCCTGCAGGACAAGCTTCCGGGATCGAACATGACGGTCGGCGAGGCGCTGCTTTCGCCCACGCGCACCTTCGCGCCGATTTTGGCCAAGGCGTTCGCGGAATACCGTAATTCCATTGCGGCGGTATTCCACAACACGGGTGGCGGTCAGACCAAATGCCTGCGTTTCGGCAAAGGCATCACGTACATCAAGGACAACCTCTTCACGCCGCCGCCGCTGTTCCAGGTATTGAAGGAACGGTCGCGGCTCGATACGCGTGAACTGTATCGTTCGCTCAACATGGGCACGCGTCTGGAAATCATCTGTGAGACCGAGGCGGCTCAAGGCCTCATCGACATCGCCAAAAACCTGGGCGTCGACGCGCAGGTGATCGGCCGCACCGAAGTAGGGCCCGAAAAGAACAAGCTCGAGTTGACGGTTGATGGCCAGGTGCTTGAGTATACGTTGGGATAGACCGAATCTTTTGTGTCGAGAGGACCTGACATTCAGGAAGATCGGTTAAATCCTGGTCGAAAGACCTGTTAACTTATCCTCCATGTCGCATCCGAACATCCTCTCCCGGGTCAAAGCCGAAATCGCCAAAACCATCATCGGCAATGAAGACCTCGTCGAGCATTTGCTGATCGCCTTGCTTGCCCGCGGCCATGTGCTGCTCATCGGCCCGCCGGGCATGGCAAAAACCACCTTGGTTCACAGCTTCGCCGATTCCTTGCATTTGCCGTTCAACCGCATTCAGTTCACACCCGATCTGATGCCCTCCGATATTTTGGGGACGGAAATTCTGCAGGAGAACAAAAGCACAGGTCAACGCGAATTGACCTTCATCAAAGGGCCCATCTTCACGCAAATCCTGTTGGCGGATGAAATCAACCGCACGCCGCCCAAAACCCAGGCGGCGCTTTTGCAGGCCATGCAGGAAAAAACCGTCACCTTGTTCGGCCGCACCGAAAAACTCGCAGAGCCTTTCATGGTTTTGGCCACGCAGAACCCCATCGAGCAGGAAGGCACGTACCCGCTTCCCGAAGCCCAGCTCGACCGGTTTCTGTTCTCCCTGTATCTGGATTACCCCTCCTATGAAAACGAACTGGAGATCGTGAAACGGCACTCCACGACCCTCAAGGAAAAGGTGGAGCAGGTTCTCACCGGGGAAGCCATCCTGGACCTTCAGAATGCGGTCTCGAACATGACGGTTTCGGACCATGTTTACGAGAAAGCCGTAAGGCTTGCCCGGGCCACCCGCCCGGATGCCGCCACGGGCTCACAGGAGGCCTCCAAGGCGCTGGATCCCGTCCGTCGGTACGTGAAGTGGGGGGCGGGGCCGCGTGCGGCCCAGTACCTCGTATTGGCCGCAAAAGCCAAAGCCTTGTTGGCCGGCCGGCCAACTCCCATTGAAAGCGATGTCACCTCACTGTTCAAGGCGGCGATGAACCACCGTATTCAGCTCAATTTTCAGGCTGAAGCCGAAGGCGTGAGCGTGGATTCGATTTTGGACACCGTCCTGAAATCAGCCTGACGGTGCAAAGGGTTTTGGGCCTTTTCACATCCCACAACCCTTGTTTACAGTTCATCTTGGATAGAGAAATATCCAGGAATAGGAACAAGGGTGTTGGGAGGGATTGAAAACCGCTTTCAAAAACCTCTAAGTCATTGAATTTTAATTCGGTTATAACAACCAGAAAAACCAACATAGAGCAAGGAAAACCGGAAAGGTTTTCAATGGGACCGACTGTTGATAGATATTGAAAACATGGAATCAATGCGGGCTCACGATCTATCCTGCGGCAAACATTGAAAACCGGCCACAACCTTGAAAGGTCGGTTGAACATGACGAAATGCGGGGTTTTTCAATGCGAATCAACAGAAAATGTGAATAGGCGTTTATTAACATCCGGATTTCTGAATTTTGCCCGAATGCAGCAGGAAAACAAGGTTTTCAACATTCCGGGGTACCCTTAAGCGGATAAAAACCTCAAAAATCCACCAAAAAAGGGGCTCCCTGAGGAGTCCGTTTTCAATAAACCGGTTGAGGAAGGTTGTGGGTTTGTGTTGAAAAGCTGGAGCCGGTTCTCAGTGAGCGCACTCAGTCCTCAGAAGTGACTCCTCCGGCAGCTGGCACAAAAACGGTATCAGTGCTGGATGTCAACCCGGCTTTTGTGAACCTGCCTGCGGAGTCACTTCCTCGGACTTCGTCCACGCCATTGCAGGGATTGACGTCCGGGGTTTGGAAAGTGGGTTGTGAAACTTGAACCGGCCACTACCCACTACCCACTACCCACTACCCACCCTCACACCGTCGTCTTGAAAAGCTTCTCCGCGATCTGAATCGCGTTGAGCGCGGCGCCCTTGCGGATCTGGTCGCCCACGCACCAGAAGTCGAGCGTCTTGTCCTGGCTCACATCCTTGCGCAGGCGGCCCACCATCACGGGGTCTTTTCCCGTCACGTCGAGCGGCATGGGCCAGCGGTTGGCGGCACGGTCTTCAAGCACCTGCACGCCTTCGGTGTGCGACAGCAGCTTGTAGGCCTCGGCGATGTCGGGTTCGCTCTTGAACTCCACGTTCACGGCCTCGGAGTGCGCGCGCAAAACCGGCACGCGCACGCAGGTGGCGTGGATCGACAGCGAGTCGTCCTCGAAGATCTTGCGGGTTTCCTTCATCATCTTCAGCTCCTCTTCGCAATAACCGTTGTCGGTCATCGGCGAATTATGCGGGAAGAGGTTGAAGGCGTAGGGGTGCGGGATCACCGTGCGCACGAAGTCCTTGTTCTCCATGCGGGCGCGGGTCTCATCGACCAGTTCCTGCATGGCCACCGCGCCGGCGCCGCTGGCGGCTTGGTACGTGGCCACGACGACGCGCTTCACGCCGTAGCGCTTGTGCAAAGGCCACAGGGGCAGGCACATGATGATGGTGGAGCAGTTGGGGTTGGCGATGATGCCCTTGTGGCGGAAAATGGCCTCGGGGTTGATCTCGGGGATGACCAGCGGCACGTCGGGGTGCATGCGGAAGTACGAGGTGTTGTCCACCACCACCGCGCCGGCCTTCACCGCCGAGGGGGCGTAATCACGCGAGAGCGAGCCGCCCGCCGAGGCGAGCACCAGGTCGATGCCTTCGAAGGAATCGTGGGTGAGCTCCTGCACGGTGAGGGTGTCGTCGCCGAAACGCATGGTTTTGCCGGCCGAACGCGCGGAGGCCAACAGGCGCAGTTCCGCGAGGGGGAAGTTGCGCTCGCGCAGCAAGGTGAGGAACTCCTGGCCCACCGCTCCGGTGGCGCCCATGATGGCAACGCGAATACCCATGATGCTGGTCTTTCTGAATCGATGAGAATGAGACCGGACAATTTAACAAGATGGGGGGTGGGGGGCCTCCGGGCGGTTAAAACAGCGTCGGAACCATGGAGAGCACGAGAAGAACCGCCATGGTGACGTTGAAAACGCGCACGCGGGCGGGGCTCGTGAGGAAACGCGCGATCGCCAGACTGAACAACCCCCAGGCCAAGACGCACGGCGCGCCGGCGACGATGAACCCGAGCAACACGCGCGACACGGGGATCAGGGAATCGGAGCCGTTCAAGCCTACCGGCACGAACAAGGCGATCGCGCCGATGGCCATCAGCCACGCTTTGGGATTGATCCACTGGAACGCGACCAGCTGGAGAAAGGTCAAGGGACGCGCACGTTCTGCTTCCTCGGTACCCGGATCCGCGATGTCGGGTTTGCCGGCGCGGGCGATTTTGAACGCCAGCACCAGCAGCCATGCGAAACACGCCCATTTGAGAATCACATGAAGAACCGGCCACGCGGCGAACACTTCACCCAACCCCAAACCCACCGCGAAAACCATCAGTAAAAACCCCGTGACGACCCCGCCGAAAACCGGAAGGCTGGCGCGAAACCCCCAATTGGCGGCCGTCATCATCACCAAGGTGTTGTTGGGGCCGGGCGTGATGCTGGTGGCGAAGGCGAACGCCAGAATCGGGAGAAGGGACTGCATGATCGAAAGTTAAACAGGAGGGCCTCGGCTAGGGGCTCCGGCACAAGCCAGAACACCCCCCGGAAGCTACTTTTACCCGGTGTTTTTCGCCCGTTTCACGGAAACCCTGGAAGCCTGATGTCAGAATCGCTGCATGATTCCCTCGAAGCCGCCGAGTCCTTTTCCTCCCGCCACATCGCCCCCGACGCCGCTGAAACCGCGGCGATGCTCAAGACGGTCGGCGTGCCCGATCTGAAGACCCTGATCGACAAAACGGTGCCCGCGGGCATTCGCATCGAGGGCATCGACGGGATTCCGGCGGTGGACGGCGAGGTCGACTTTCTGCGCCTGGCGCGCGAAGTGTCGGAGGAGAACGAGCGCTGGCTGTCGTGCCTGGGCACCGGTTACTACGGCACCATCACGCCGCCGGTGATTCAGCGCAACGTGCTGGAGAACCCCGGGTGGTATACGCAGTACACGCCGTACCAGGCCGAGATCGCGCAGGGCCGCCTCGAGGCCTTGCTCAACTACCAGACCGCCGTGCTCGACCTCACCGGCATGGAGATCACCAACGCCTCGCTGCTCGATGAAGGCACCGCCGCGGCCGAGGCGATGGGCATGCTGTTCTCGCTGCGCGAAGACGCGGCGCGCCGCGCGCTGATCGTGTCGGAGCGCTGCCACCCGCAGACCATCGACGTGCTGAAGACCCGCGCCGAACCGCTGGGCATCGAACTGGTGATCGGCGACGCGGAGGCCGCGCTGGCGGCGCGCGGCGCGGAGTCGTTCGCCGTGATCCTGCAGTACCCCGACACCTTCGGAGCGGCGCACAGCCCGGAAGAGTTCATCGCGCGCGCCAAGGCCGCCGGCCTCGCCGTCGCCGTGGCCACCGACCCGCTCGCCCTCACACTCCTGAAGTCGCCCGCCGCGCTGGGCGCGGACGTCGCCTTCGGCTCGATGCAGCGCTTCGGCGTGCCCATGGGCTACGGCGGCCCGCACGCGGCCTTCCTCGCGGCCAAGGACGCCTACAAGCGCCACATGCCCGGGCGCATCATCGGCGTGTCGGTCGACCGCCACGGCAAGCGCGCGCTGCGCATGGCGCTGCAGACGCGCGAGCAGCACATCCGCCGCGAGAAGGCCACCAGCAACATCTGCACGGCGCAGGTGCTGCTCGCGGTGATCGCGGGGTTCTACGCGGTGTACCACGGGCCCGAAGGCCTGCGCCGCATCGCCCGCCGCGTGCACGCGCAGGCGCGCGTGCTGGGCGCGGGCCTGCAGGCGATGGGCTGTACGCTCCACGGCGACACCTACTTCGATACCCTGCACGTGTCGCTCCCGGGCAAGGGCGCGGCGCTGACCGCGCTGCGCGCCGAAGCCGCGGCCAAGCGCATCAACCTGCGCTATCACGCCGACGGCACGCTCGGCGTGAGCGTCGACGAAACCTGGACGCTGGAGACCGTGCGCCGCGTGGCCGCGATCTTCGCCGAAGCGCTGGGCGCGAAGGCGCCCGACCTCGCGGCGCTGCGCACCTTGGCGGCCACGCTCGACGAGGGCCTGTCCGCGGCGGTACGCCGCACGACGCCGTTCCTCACCCACCCGGTGTTCAACACCCACCACAGCGAACACGAGATGCTCCGCTACATCCGCTCGCTGGAGAAGAAGGATCTGTCGCTCACCACGTCGATGATCCCGCTGGGCTCGTGCACCATGAAGCTGAACGCCACCGCGGAAATGATGCCGCTCACGTGGCCGGGGTTCTCCGAGCTCCACCCCTTCGTCCCCGTCTCGCAGGCCAAGGGTTACCGCCGCGTGTTCGACGAACTCTCGCGCGACCTGGCGACGGTGACGCAATTGCCGGGCGTGTCGCTGCAGCCCAACGCGGGTTCGCAGGGCGAATACGCGGGGCTTTTGGTGATCCGCGCGTACCTGAAGGACAGCGGACAGGGTCATCGCAACATCTGCCTGATTCCCTCTTCGGCGCACGGCACCAACCCCGCGAGCGCGGCCATGGCCGGCATGACGGTGGTGGTGTCCAAATGTGATGACAAGGGGAACATCGATTTGGCCGACTGGAAGCGCCTCGCCGAGGAGCACCGTGAAGACCTCGCGTGCGCGATGATCACCTACCCGTCCACGCACGGCGTGTTCGAGGCGGGCATCACCGAGGCCTGCGCGATCGTGCACGCCAACGGCGGTCAGGTGTACATGGACGGCGCGAACCTGAACGCGCAGGTGGGCCTCACGGCCCCGGGCCGCATCGGCGCCGACGTGTGCCACATCAACTTGCACAAGACCTTCTGCATCCCGCACGGCGGCGGCGGCCCGGGCATGGGCCCCATCTGCGTGGCCTCGCACCTCGCACCGTTCCTGCCGGGGCACCCTCTGGTGGAAGCGGGCGGCGCGCGCGCGATTCACGCCGTGTCGGCCGCACCGTTCGGCAGCGCGAGCATCCTCACCATTTCGTGGGCGTACATCCGCCTCATGGGCGGGCGCGAACTGACGCGCGCCACCGAAATGGCGATTTTGGGCGCGAACTACATCAAGGCGCGCATCGCCTCGCACTACCCCATCCTTTATGTGGGCGAGCACGGCACGGTGGCGCACGAGCTCATCGCCGACTGCCGCGCGTTCAAGCAAAGCGCGGGCGTGGAAGTGGAGGACATCGCCAAGCGCCTGATGGACTACGGGTTCCACGCGCCCACGGTGTCGTTCCCGGTGGCGGGCACGCTGATGATCGAACCGACCGAGTCGGAACCCAAGGCCGAACTCGACCGCTTCTGCGACGCGCTCATCTCGATTCGCGAAGAGATCCGCGCCATTGAAGAAGGTCGCGCCGACAAGGCCGACAACGTGCTCAAGATGGCCCCGCACACGGCCGAGGAAATCGGCGCGGATGCGTGGACGCACGCCTACGGGCGCGAGCAGGCGGCCTACCCGCTGCCGTGGGTGCGGGCGAACAAGTTCTGGCCCACCGTGGGGCGCCTCAACAACGCCTACGGCGACAAGAACCTGTACTGCGCCTGCCCGCCCATCGAAGAGTACATGGCGTAAGCTCCTGGCGCGCGATCCGTTCGCGCGGGCGGAGGCGGCAGCAAAAAAGGACGGGCCCATGCCCGTCCTTTTTCGTTCTCGGAACTTCCGCCGCCGTCACCCCGTGGTGTCCCGACGACGGAAGCCGGGGTCCTCTCCTCCCCCGAAAACCTTCGGCCCCTTTAAGGGGTCGAGATGATGGCGCCGGAAGAGCCCACCGCCACAAGGCGCGAGCCGTTCCAGGCGATGCTCCGGAAGTTGCCCGCCGCGGCGGGGACCTTGCTCCAATTGACGCCGCCATCAGCCGACAGAACGGTGGTGCCGTTGCCCACGGCGATGAGCGCGGTCCCCGTCCAAACCACGCTGTGCAGATCGCCGGCGGATGACCCGCCCGCCTGTTTCGGGATGCCGGCGGCGATGCGCGGCGTGGGCCAGTTGATGCCGTCGACCGAGCGCATGACATGACCCGCGTATCCGACGGCGACCACGTGCGAACCGGCGGAAACCACAGACGTCATGGTGTAGTCGTAAACCCCGCCATCCGGTCTGGGAAACGATTCGGTCGTGGTGTGACGCGTCCAGACGCCGTCGCCGGAGGCGCTGGCGGTGAGGCCGTTCATGCCGACGCCCACAAAGCGGCTTCCGTGACGCGTGAAGGCCCACACGCCGCCGGGCCCGTCGGTGGAGACCGAGCTGCGCGGAAGCGTATCGGTGCGCCAGGTCGCGCCGTGATCTTCGGACCGAAGGATGTTGCGCGACGTGCTGCTTTGCGAAGCGAGGAACAGGGTCGAATCGGCGACCGAAACCAGGGACATCGCGCTCGGCCCGAGCGACGGCATGACGTTCGCCGTCCAGGTGATCCCGTCGGTGGATGAGAAAAACCGGGATTGCGAGCCGCCCGTCACGGTGACCGCGATCAGTTTACGGCCCGTCCAGACGACGCCGTTCAACGAAAGGTTGGCGGTGGTGTCGATGCGGCGCACCGTCCACGCGATGCCGTCGGGCGAGGTGAGAATCGTATTCGACGAGCCCACGGCCACGAACTGCGTACCCGTCCAGACGACCCCCGTCAGCGAGGCGGTGACGCCGGAGTTTCGGGTCAGCCAGGCGGTTCCCGCCGCCGTGAAAACGGGGAACACCGTGTCGAGCGCGATGTTGCCGTCGTTGTCGGTGGCGCGCAGAATGCAGGGGTAGGCGCCGTTCCCCGAACGCGAGAACGAGGTGTCGCCCGATGAGGTTTCCACGAACGGCGCGCCGTCGATGCTCCATTCCCACTTGGCGATGGTTCCGCCGAAGGAGTCGACCGCCGTGCCGCGCAGATTCACGAGGGCGCCGAGGGCCACGGCGGTGTCGGCGCCCGCGAACGCGGTCGGTTTCGAATTGCCGGCGGAGAAGGCGGGCACGGTGATGTTGCCCGCGAAGCTGTTGAACGGAACGGGCACGCTCTGGCCGATCAGCTTGTTCCCGGGGCCGTAGATCCTGATCAACACCGTGTAGTGGGCCGTGTAGGCCGTGGGCGCGAAGTACAGGAACCCGCTGTAGTTGCCGGTGATGGTGTTGTGGTAGAACTCCGTGACCACCGGATCAGCGGAGTCGATCCCGTCGCCGGTGAGCACGGCCTCCACGCGCGTGACCACCTGGTCCGCGGCGTCCAGCAAGCCGGCGATGTCGCGCTGAATCAGCTGCACGTCGGGCAGGGTGTCGATCCATTGCAGCACGCTGACGCGCGCGAGCGCCTGGCCGTTCTTGAAATAGCGCAGGGTGTCGAGCACGAAGGCGCCGTCGTCCCCGTGCGCGTCGCCGGTGAGCACGTAGCGGCCAAGGGCATCGGTGGTGTCGGTCAAACCGCTGGCGGCGAGCTTGACCACGATTCCGGCCACGGGATTCCGGTCGCTTCCCACCACTCGCCCCGTCAGGCGGATGCCGTCGCCGTTTTCCGTGCCCCCGCCCGGTTCGGTCTGAAGGCAGGCCGACAGCGCGAGCGCGGCCAGCGCGGCCGCCGCCGCCAGCCGGAGCCTGCCGCGACCGGGTTTGGTGGTGCCGTCTTGGGAGGATGTCATGGAAGGCTCCTGTCGGGGAGTGGTGCCGTGGGTTTGGCGGACGACGGAAGCAGGTTCCCGGGCTCGAAGGTCGGAAGCGTGATGTCGCCCGAAATGCTGTTGAACGTCACGATGTGGCTTTTCCCGATGAGCTTGTCGTGCTCGTCGTAGACGCGCACGAAGACGCTGTAGAACAACGTCAGTTCGTACGAGGGCGGGAAGTACGCGAAGCCGCTGTAATTGCCCACCAGCATGTTGTGGTGCAGCGGGAAGCGCACGGTGTCGCCCTCGGCGATCCCGTCGCCCGTCAGCAACCCTTCGATGCGGCCGATCGTGACCGAAGACGGCGTAAGGAACCCGGTGAAGCCGCGCTGCACGGTCTGCAGCTGCACATCGCGGAGCGTCGCCACGCGGCGCGTCACCGGAACGTTCGCCAAAGTCTGGCCGATCAGTTCGAACGCCACGGTGTCGTTTTTGCGGCCGGTCTTCGCGAACCCGTTGATCTCCCAGGTTCCGAAGGCGTCGGTGGTGTCGGTGAGCGCGCTGCCCTTGAGGCTGACCACCACGCCCGCGAGCGGTCCGCCGCTTGCTCCGAGCACGCGTCCCGACAGGCCGAACTTGTCGCCGGTTTCGGTGGAGGTGGAGCCGCCCGCGTGGCGGGGTTCCGACACGTCGCAGCCCGCGAGCGCGCACAGCGCGGCCAGCGCCGCCAGTACAGCGACTTGCCCCTTGAGGCGAAGGAGCGTCGTCATCATGCGGCCACCTCCGGGAGCGATTGCGGGAAGTACTGGATGTTCAGCTGGTACACGCGGTCGGCGGGCGCGGCTTCGCGGTGCGCGATGGAGCGCACCTCCGACTTGAACTTCTGCAGCTTCTTTTCGATCATCTCGCACCCCGAACGCGACACGCTGAGCGTCACCGTCGAGAAGTTGCGGGGCGCGCGGTGCTCCAGCAGCATGGCGCGCTTGGAGAGCTCCAGGCATTGCAGTTGGTACTGCCGCACCAGCTCGCTTTTCACGTAGCTGCCGCTGTCGAGGGTTTTCGCCGTGGGTTTCCACAGCCCCGCCGCCGTGCGGTGGATCAGTCCGAGTTTCTTCAGCAGCGCGACCGATTCGCGCGCGTCCGCCGCCGTGATGGCGGGAAACACCCTCTTGGCAAGGCCCGCGTAATCATCGGTGAAATCGATCACGTCGAGCAGCGAGAAGATGGTGGTGTGGTGCCAGTGGCGGTAGAACTCGTACTGGTCCTGGCTCACGAAGCGCGCGGGCGTGCTGTTCAGCGACACCAGCTGGTCGAACAGCAGTTCGCGTTCGGCGGGATGTTCCGACTGGTTGAAGTCCACCAGCACGCGGAAGTATTGCGCCTCGTGTTCGCTCATGCGGAGCGCCAGAATGAACCGCTCCACGTAGGTCTTCGACAACGGGCGGGTGCCCTTGATGATGTCGTTGAAGAAACTGCGGGTGTTGGGCAGGCCGAGTTCGCGGCAGAACCGGCTGCGGGTGAAGCTTTTGTCCAGCGCCTGACGACGTCCCTGGTACTCCTCCAGGAACTTCCGGAAATCGGCGAAGTCGAACACGCTGGTGATCTGGGGAGACATGGGTCGAAGGTACCCCGCGGGTTCACGTTGTGCACACCGTCATCACTCGTAAACGTGCCTAAAAGTGAGTACAAATCGGGGGGTGCGCCTGTTGGTTTCCATTAAATCAGCCAATAAACGGCATTTTTGTCGTCGCAGGGTACTTAAAACGAACGAAAGCGAAAATTTCCGAGGCACACCGCCCCGGCGGGCGTAGTACATCGTCGCCCCGGCGCGCGCGCGCGAAACGCTCCCTCTCCGCGAATAATCCGTTCCTCCCGACCCCGGCCCGGGGGAATGCTAACGTGACGGTTTCAGGCCCCGGGCTCCGCCCCGTGACGTTCCGGCCACCCCCATTTTCCCGCGAGCTCGAGTGACGCACACCATCCTTTGGTTCCGACAGGACCTCCGTCTTCAGGACAACCCCGCCTTGAATGCCGCCCTGGAGCGCGCGGCCCAAAGCGGCGGCACCGTCGTTCCCGTGTACATCCTCGACGACGAGGGCGAAGGGCCGTGGGCTTTCGGCGGCGCGACGCGTTGGTGGCTGCATCACGCGCTCGCCTCGCTCGACGCGGCCCTCCGCCCTCTCGGCTCGCGCCTCGTGATCGCCCGCGGCGATTCATCGTCGACGCTGCGCCGCCTCGCGCGTGAAGCCGGAGCGGGCGCGGTCTTCTGGAACCGCCGCTACGAGCCGGCCATCCGCGCGCGCGACGAGGGCATCAAAAAGTCCCTGGCCGCCGACGGGTTCGAGGTCAAAAGCTTCGGCGCCTCGCTGCTGTTCGAGCCGCATCAGATCGCCAACAAACAGGGAACCCCGTTTCAGGTGTTCACCCCGTTCTGGAAGCACTGTCTCGCGCACGAGCGCCTGCGCGACCATGTGACGCCGCAGCCTTTCGACGCCAAGGCCGCCGGCATAGTGTTCGCGCGGGCGCCCGCCGCCAAGGTCGCGTCGCTCGACCTTGCCGCCCTCAAACTGCTGCCGACGATTCCGTGGGACAGCGAGTTTGCGACGAACTGGGAGCCCGGTGAAGCGGGTGCGGAGGAGCGCCTCGCGTACTTTGTGCGTCGCGCGCTCTCCGAGTACAACGACGCGCGCGACCTGCCGGGCGAAGACGGCACGTCGAAAATGTCGCCCTGGCTTCACTTCGGGGAAATCAGCCCGCGCCAAATCTGGGCGGCGGTGGAGGCGCAATGTCGCGCCGAGGGGCTCTCGCTCGACGGCGGCGGACCGCGCCGTTTCCTCGCGGAGATCGGCTGGCGCGAGTTCGGCTATCACCTGCTGTACCATTTTCCGCATACGCCCTTGGAGCCGCTGCGACCCGAGTTCGCGCGCTTTCCGTGGGCCGAGGATCCCGGCGAAACTAAACTGCGGGCCTGGCAACGCGGCCTCACCGGCTACCCGATCGTGGATGCCGGCATGCGGCAGTTGTGGCGCACGGGATGGATGCACAACCGCGTGCGCATGGTGGTGGCCTCGTTCCTCGTCAAGCACCTGCGACTGCCGTGGCAGCGCGGCGCGGAATGGTTTTGGGACACGCTGGTGGACGCCGACCTGGCGAGCAACACCTTGGGGTGGCAATGGACCGCCGGGTGCGGCGCCGACGCCGCGCCGTACTTCCGCATTTTCGCGCCGGTGACGCAAGGGCAGAGGTTCGATGCGGACGGAGATTATGTCCGCCGGTTCGTTCCCGAACTGGCGAAGCTTCCCGACAAGTGGATCCACGCGCCGTGGGAAGCTCCGGCCGACGTGCTGGCGGCGGCGGGCGTGGTATTGGGCGAAACCTATCCGCACCCGCTGGTCGACCACGCCGCCGCGCGCGCGGACGCGCTCAAGGCCTTCGAACTTTTGAAGACAACCCGCCATGAGCCGCATTGAAACCTTTACGGCGCGGGTGACGCTGCCGGTGACGGCCGCCGAGGCCTTCGCGTGGCATGAGCGCCCGGGGGCGCTCCCGGATCTCACGCCGCCGTGGGAGCGCATTCAACTCGTCTCGATGACCGACGGCATCCGCGACGGCTCGCGCGTGACCATCCGCGCGCGCGTCGGCCTCGGGCCCGTCGGTCTGTGGACGACGTGGGTGATGGAGCACTACGGCCATGCGCCCGGGCGCGAGTTCAACGACCGCATGCTGCGCGGGCCGTTTCCGCTTTGGGAGCATCGTCATCTGTTCACCGACAACGGCGACGGCACCTGCGTGATGACCGACACCATCCGCTACCGCCTGCCTTTGGGGATCGCGGGACGGCTGGCCGGGGGATGGTCCACGCGCCGCAAGCTCTCGAAACTCTTCGCCTGGCGGCACGCCGTCACGCGCGCGGGGTTGGGATGATAGTTCGCTTCAGGCTTGTCAAACCTATGCACACATGTCCAACGCCCCTAATCTGGGCAGACGAATAGGCTCAGGTATTTTGGTGTTTTGTTGGAGACTACGACCGGTTTGAAGTCGATCCCCAACCTCGTGCGAAGGAAATCTCTCAACTTGGTCATCTCGGCCTGCTCGGATTTTTCATAGCGTATTTGATAACCCGTCACATTGTATCCGGGCCTGGAATTTATCAGCGCAGGGAGTTCACGCAAACGCACGTTGTCGCGGCCGAACTCCTTCGTCACAGAGTAAACCGATAGTAGAGAATAGCGAGGTGATTCTCGGACACCCTCACATGAAAAGACATCGTATCGCCAAGTACCTGGAGACGTGAGAGACTTCTGGTCATTGACTTTGACCTCGCGCTCCTCGGTTTCGTAAAAAACGACTTTCTGCGTTTCCTTAGTGCCACCCTTGTCGAGGGCTTCTGCAAGTCCGGCACGCACACTGGAATCTTTAACGAGGGAAATCAGGCTCAATGCGGCAACCTGAATCCGAGTATTGTTCTTTTCGATAGCGGAAATCACCATTTCGTAAGTGCGCATGTCGAATTCACGGTTGGCGCGCGCTTCCGCGACCTCGGCCGCTCGATTCGCAGCTTTTCCGTCGCGAATGGCTTGAAACCCGGCGATAGAAACGGTTGCAATGGAAATCAATGAGGTGATCACAAGCCCGATATGCCGCTCAATAAACGACGAATGTTGTGAACGATATTCAGACATTGGTGATCCCCGATTCTGGGTTCAGACCCACTCACGGCTGATAACTTAGTTCCAATACTTCCTTTGCGGATTCTCCCACACCGGCGCGCACAAAGTGCAGGTGGGCCCGTAAAAATAGGCCCTGCCGCCCTGGTCATTGTACAGCCACAACCGCAGCCACGCGATGATGGCCGCGCGCTGCACACCGCCGTTGTTGCTCTGGATGTACCCGTGGTTCGCGCCCGTCACCGTGCCCAAAAAGGTCTGCACCTTGGAGTTGCCGTAGGTGGTCTGCTGCATGGGAAGCCCCACGTTGTCGAGCGTGCCCGAGGTTTGCAGCAGAGTCCCGTTCAGAATTACGCTGGAGATGTGGCCGTGGATCGACACCACGGTCTGCAGCGCGGGATGATTGCCGATGTCGACCGCCGCGGTGCCGCCCACCGAATAGCCCATGGCCGCCGCGCGATCGGTGGCGAGCTTCCCGAAGTAAATGCTGCCGGGCGTGGTGTCCTGCGCGAGGATCCAGTTCAGCCCGTTGTTCATGGCGCTGGTGTTGCCGGCGTTGTTGGGGCCGCCCGTGAGCACGTTGCGCGCGATGATCACGAACCCGTGCGAGGCCACGCTGCTGAGGAACGTGGTGAACGTGCTGACCTGGGAGTTGATCCCGTGACCGTAGATGATGGGTGGGTGACGGAATCCGTTTGCGCCCAGGGTGACGGGGCGGATGATGGTGTAGTTGTTTTCGGGGCCGACGTTGGCCTGAATGGTGGTGGCGAAGGGGCCGTTGACGGAATAGTCGGTGACGTTCGGTTGCAGCGGGACCGTATCAGGTGACAGGGCGACGGCAAGGCCGGTTTGCGCGTACGAGGTGACGGCGACCTTCTTGGAGACGTAGCCGATGCGCCGGATGATCAACGTGTCCACGGCGGCGGTCTTGGCGGTCGACGCGGCGAATGTCCGGGGCGCCGGCGCGGTGACCACGCTTTGGGCCTTGGCCTCCGTTCCGCTGGTCAGAATCAGTTGTCTGTCCGCGGTTTGCCCGTCCAAGGTGAAGCGCGCGAAATACAACCCGCTGCCCAGGCGGGGAAGGGCCAGTTCATGCGCGCCTGCGCCGAGCGATGCCACGGAAGCGCCGAACCGTTTGGCGCCACCGCTGGAGAACACGCTGATGGTTCCGGTGCGCACCGCCGCCGAGAGCGAGAACGCGAGCCTCCCGTCGCGGACGGTGAGGCCGTCGGTGGCTTGCGTTGCAGGCCCGTTCCGGGTTTGTCCGAAGAGGGCGGTGGGCGCGGCGAGCGTGAAGGCTCCCGTGGTGTCGGTGAATTGCCGGACTGTGCTGTCGGACTGAAAAAAGACCTGGGCGCGCGTGATGATCGCCCCCGACATGTTCGTCACCGAGCCTCCGAGCGCGAACGCGCCGGGCGCGAAAACCAAAGGCAGAGCGAGCAGGGGGGCGAACGATTTCATGGAGCGGTCCTTCCGAGGCGGCGGGCGATAGGCCCAATCTACCGCGAACCGGGATTCAGGGCGTCACGATTTCGCCGACAGACATCCAACCAGGAATTCGGACCGAGCGCGCCAAAGTGCGCGGAAGATCGCATCGCGTTGGCGTGTGGGCTTTACCCTTTGGAATCGACAGCTCCCACATAGGGCAGGTTGCGCCACATCCCCGCCTGATCCAGCCCGTACCCCACCACGAAATCGTCCTTGATGGTGAACCCCAGATAATGAATGGGTACGGTCACAACCTGGCGCGCGGGCTTATGCAAAAGCGCGCAGGTCTTCAGGCTCGCGGGCTTGTGCGCCCGCAACACCTCAAGCAGCTGAAACGCCGATTGACCGGTGTCGATGACGTCCTCCACCAGCAGCACGTCGCGCCCTGCGAGCAGCATGTCGGGTTCATGGGTGATGCGCACCACGCCCGAAGACATGGTGTCGCCGCCGCCGGTCTCGCCGCGCAGAAACTCCACGGTGAGCGGCACGTCGATCGCGCGGATCAGGTCCGCGGCAAACACGAAACCGCCCTTGAGGGTGCAAACCACCACCAGTTTGCGGCCCGCGTAATCGCGGTTGATCTCCGCGCCCAGGGCGGCGACGCGGGCGGCGATGGTTTCAGCGGAGAGGACGACGCGCATAACGACAAAGCTAATGACAAGTTGTCACCTGACACAGGGGTGGAGCGCGCTAAAATCACGAAAATCCGGCTTGCCGTTGCGACTGTATTACAGGGAGGGTCAAGAGCGCAAGGATCTGCTACCGGACACGGTCGTCAAAGCGGACGCAGAGGAATGTCGAGGTCAGGTGGCGGCCCTTTGTCGCGCCCCGAGAGAGGCGCAAAGGGGGACTCAGAGGGCGGGTTCTCTGCCCGTGAAGGCGCGTTGCCGCAAGGCGCGCACCGGGTAACGTCCGACGTTACCCCTCCACCACCCCGATGTAAGGCAGGTTCCGGAGCAGACCCGCCTTGTCGAGCCCATACCCGACGATGAACACGTCGTCGATGGTGAAGCCCAGGTAATCCACAGGCACCTCGACGCGTGCCCGCGCGGGCTTGTGCAAAAGCGAACAGATCTTCAGGCTCGCCAGGTCGCGGCTGCGCAGGTGCTCCAGCAAAAACGAAAGCGTCAGACCGGTATCCACGATGTCCTCAACCAGCAGCACATGCCTGCCCGACAAGGCATGGGCCACATCGAGCGTGATGCGGACCTCGCCGCTGGTGGTGGTGCCGTCGCCGTAGCTTTGCACGCCGAGGAACTCGATGCGCAGCGGCAGGTCGATGGCGCGCGCCAAATCGGCGGCGAACATGTAGCTGCCCTTGAGCACGCAGACGAGCACGATCTCCTGACCGGCGTAATCGCGCGTGATCTGCGCGCCCAACTCGCGCACGCGGGCGGCGATGGTTTCTGCGGTGAGGAGGGGGCGGGGGGAGGTCATGGGTGGAACAATAGAACAATGCAACAGTGCAGCAATAGAACAATGGGGAAACACAGCATCACGGCATCACAGCATCACGGCATCACAGCATCACAGCATCACAGCATCACAGCATCACAGCATCACAGCATCACAGCATCACAGCATCACAGCATCACAGCATCACAGCATCACGGCATCACGGCATCACAGCATCACAGCATCAAAACATCAAAAAATCAAAACATCAAAACAATAAAGAGACCTATCGAGCCAATGTCTGTACGAAAGACCGTTTTGGTGTTTGGTGTTTTCTATTGCTGTGATGTTGTGATGCTTGAATGAAACAAACGCTCCTCCCCCGCTTACTCGTCCTCCCCCTCTACCGGGTCCTTGGGGCACAGGTACTCGAGCGCCGCGGGCAGGGCGGTGAACATGACCACCAGGCCGCTGCCGATGCCCAGCGCGGCGAGGATGCCGATGCTCTGCATGCCCTTGTGGCCCACGAAGCACAGGCCGAGGAAGCCGAACATGTTGGTGAGCGTGCCGGTCATCACCGCCGAGCCGGTGGTGCGGTACAGTTCCACCAGCTTGCCCGCGCCCAAGGCGCGGCGGCGGTGGTAGAGGTGGATCACCGAATCCACCGAGACCGACAGGATGGTGGGGATCACCACGATGTTGAACACGCCCAGCTTGAGGCCGAACAGCGCCATCATCTTGTAGGTCCAGAACGCGGACAGCGCGATGAACCCCACCACGATGGCCACGCCCTTCCACTTGCGCATGTCGATGAAGGTCACGATCAGCAAAAGAATGAAGGTCGCGAGCGCCAGGCGCGGACCGTCGGCCTTCACCATGCGCACCACGTCGGCGTAGATGAAGCCGCTGCTGGCCACGCGCACCTCGCCCTCGTCCGACTCCAGGAACTGGAAGCGTTCCTGGAACAGACCGCTCTCCAGCGCGTCGCTTTCGCGCATGCTGGCGTACAGGAAGCCCATGTTGCCGTGCGTGCCGTCGGCCTCGGTCAAAAACCGCTGCGCCCAGCCCGGCAGGCTGTCGAACCCGAAGGCCTGAGCGTCCAGATAGCGGCGCAAAGTGTCGAGGTCGGCGCGCGTGGCCGAATCCACCTTGTCGAGCGCGCGGCCCGCCAAAAGCGTCTTGATTTCAGCCATCACCTCGAGGCGCTGGCGCTGGCGCCCGGCATTGGGCACGAAGGACTGGATGGTGACGAAGCCCTTGAGCATGCTGTCGGCCGGCTCGCCGTAGCGCATGGTCAGGTTCTCGTGCACCGACCGCATCTGCTCTTCGCTGGTGCCTAATATCACCGCGGGCGAGGTGTTCTGCCCCGAGCCTACGGCGCGGCCGTAGCTGATCCCTGCTCCCGTGCTTTTACCGCGCAGGTTGCGGAAGTCGTTCTCGAACTGCACGGTGGGCGCGAAGGCGAGTAGCACCGTCACCACCAGCGCGCCGATCGCCATGCCCTTCACCACGCGCGCGCTCAAGGGGAGCGCGGGCAACAGCACGCCACCCTGCACCCCGCCCTCGCCGGGCAGAAGGCGCGCCAGCACCCAGTTCACGGTTTGGGGCGAACGACGGCCCAACCACCCCGCGCCGCGCAGGGTGAGGAAGAACACCGGGGGCATCACGATCCAGTTGGCGATGAGCGCGAACATGATGCCGATCGACACCACCACGCCGAACTCGCGGAACCCTTCGAAGTTGCCGATCTGCAGGCTCAGCATCGCGAACACGTTGGTGGCCGCACCCGCCAGCAGCGAGCGGCCCGTGGACGCCATCGCCGTCGACATGGCGTCCACCGCCGAACGACGCTTGCGCGTCTCCTCCGCCCAGCGGGCGTACAGGTGCACCGCGTACTCGATGCCCAAACCCAGGATCAGCGACAGGATGAAGGCCGTCAGCAAGGTCAGGCGCTGGTACACCAAATACGTGAGGCCCATGGCCCAGGCCATGGCGGTGAACAGCGGAATGTTGATCAAAAGCAGGCTGAAGGGCTTGCGCACGAAGAACCACAGCAACCCGGTGATGAGCACGAACGAAATGATGCCCGCCACCGCCACGTCGGCGCTCACCTGATCGATCTCGTTGAAGTTGCGGTACGCGCCCGCCACCTTGGCCACCAGCGCGGGGTCGTACGCGGCCGGGTTCGTGCGGGCGATCAGCGCCTCGCCGCGGTCGTACATCGATTTGGCGAACAGCGCGTTGGTGGACGGCTGGTTCAGCTGCACCAGCACCACGGCCACCCACACGCCCTTCTCGGCGTGCCAGTTCATCAGGCGCGCGCTGAGCGAATCGGGTTTGGGCGGCGCGGGCGGCAGCGGCGTGCCGTCCGCGGCGGTATCTCCGGGCCCGGCCACGGCGACGGTATCGACGGCGCCGCCGGTTTTCTTCGTCAGCGCGTCCACGATGTCCTTGGGCAAGCCCTCGCGCTCCAGCGCCTCGCGGTTGGGCCAGCCATCGAGGTTGGCCGGGCTCTTCTCGTCCTCTTCGGTGATGTCGGTCACAAGCGGGTTCGCCGAGGCGAACCCGTCGCCGATCATGGCGCGCACGCGCTCGCGCAAGTCCTCCAGTTCGGAGGTGGGCAGGTACAGCAGCGCGCGCTCCTCGAAGAACGAGCGGTCTTGGTCGTACTGCACCCACACGGCCTCGGGCCATTTGGCCAGCGAATCAGCCAGCGCCTTTTGGAATTGGGCCACCGCCTCGATCGACGGCGACTCCATGGCGATGGTGAAGAGGTCGGTCGAGCCTTTGCGGCGCTCCGCCTCCTCGATGCCTTCCTTCGACGGCGTGCCGTCGGGCAGCAGCACGCGCAGGTCGGTGTCGATGCGCAAACCCTTGGCCAGCTGGTACGACCCGAGCGCCGAGAGCGCGATCAGCAGAATCGGGATCCAGGGGCGATTGTAGGAGAACCGCACGTAGCGGTCGACAAGGCGGCGGAATAAGCCGGGGGCGCGCGCGGGATCGTTGCGGTCTGAGGATGCGGTCATGAAAGACCCTTATCTGGTGGTCATCAAAAAGTAGTTCGCTGCGCTGATTCCCCCTTGCGAAGATTGTACTTCTGGGACATGCTCCGCCGCCTCCTTCCGCTCGTTTGCGTTCTCTGTGCAGCCCTTTTCACCCTCACGTGGGGGAGTGGCGGTGGCGGGGCGTCACGGGGCGGGCCGCGCGCGGTGGTGCAGCGGTTCGACTCGCTGTTGACCATCGGCACGCCGCAGGCCCTGCGCGCGGCGGAGGGTCTCACCACGGGTGCGGCGCGGCGCCTGTTTCCCTTGCTGGCCGAAACCCAAGGGCGCCTGAACGATGTGATCGACACCGGCCGCACCCGCGATACGATCCTGGAGGAAGCCCGGAACGCGGACCGGGCCGCCCTCAAGGTCCGCGCCGACATCGTGTTCACGAGGCCCTTCCTCGGCATGAAAACCTTGACCTCGGTTCAGGCCATTCACCTGGTCCGCACGGGGGACGCGTGGAAGATCGAAGACTTCGAGGAGCTCACGGAAGCCTCCGCGCCGATCGCCCTTCGCTCCGGCGCCGTCGCCTCAAGGGCCGACACCGCGCGCGGCGCCCTGCTGCCGCTTTCGCCGCGCGCGCCCCCGCAAAACCTGCACGCGCGCGTCACGCGGCTGCTGTTGCGTGTGAGTCGCCGCGACGGGCAAACCCTCTTGCCGGTGCCGGTCGCGCCGGGTCAACAGATCTGGGAGTCGGGTCGGGCGGCCGCGTCGTCGTCCCTTGAGCTCGCCACGGCGCGCGTGAGCCCGCGCGACACGCTGCGCACGGGCCGCCCCGCGCCCGCGCGTGACTCGCTGGTGCCCTACCTCGCCTCCACACGTGAACTCGACCTCACCGATAAAATGCTACGCACGCGCGCGGCCAAACTTGCGCAGGGCTCGCCCAGCGATGTGGAGACCACGCGCCGCGTGTGGGAGTTTGTGATGACCTCGTTCGACTACAAGCTGGGGGCCACCTTGTTCGCCACCAGCCGCGAGGCGCTGCGAGACATGAAGGGCGACTGCTCCGAGGCGGCCGTCCTCACCGCCGCGCTGCTGCGCGCGGCGGGCATCCCCAGCCGCGTGATGATGGGCTACGCCTCGCTGGGCCAAGGCGTGTGGATCGGCCACGCGTGGGCCGAAGCCTGGCTTGGCGGCGAGAGGGGCGAATGGGTCGGTGTGGACGCCGCGCTGCGCGAGTTTCCCGCCGGGCCGCACCGCGTGGCGCTCGCGGCGCTGTCAGGCGAGGAGGACATGAAGGCCGCGGCGACGAACCTCATGCTCTCAACGCTGAACAACCTCGATATCGAAATCGTCAGCGCGCGGGCGGGCGATACCGTTCTTCCGCTCATCGAGCACCCCGCCGCCGCCGCGCAGGCGCGGCGGTTTTGGGATCAGATCATGGACGGGTTGGGGCGTATGGATCTAATTCGTTGAACTCACGTCAAGATGTCTACCCACATGACCAATAACGATACGGTCTTCAGTCTCTAAGGTTGTAGTAAAGTAAATCCTTAAACAGGTTGCTGGGTCGGCAGTCACACCATGACATAGATGTTCTTCGCAAAAGTACTCCTTGCCATTTTCAGAAAAGCGGTATTGGTTTTTGATTTTTTTTGAGCTGCTTTCAGACAGCCCAACTCGGTAGTCTTGGCCAAGCTCTGAGAACGCGCTCTTTATGTTCTTTCCTAGTGGTGACTTTTTCCTCTGGGAAGAAATTGTTTGGATGGCTTGCAATGATTTCCAAACGATATCTGGCCTGCTGTATGGCGTATCCTTTGCAGACGCAAGTGCGGTATCAAGGATGAGAATGTCATCCGAAAAAAGCTCCTTTGCCATTTCTACAGCTTCATACGCTGATTCAAATGAAAGGCTTTTTTCCGACTCATGCGTATGCCCTAACTGTTTGGCATTCAGGGAGTACTGCAAGCTGGCAATAGTTCGCTCTGCATCAGCAAGCTCTTCTTCTAATTTCAAAAGTCTTTCCAACAATGACTTGTTGTCCCTGGCGTAGCTTTCGGCCAGATCTTCCCATGTGTTTGTTTCAAGACTTCCTGATTTTGCTTTTTCTAGCTCCTCGTTCAGCGCCCTTCTTCTATTGTCGTATGCAAGCGTTCTTTCATCTCGAAGATGATTTAACCTATAATCAATTTGGAAGCTTCGTGTTGTTGCTAAGCTAAGGTAGTTGGAAAACCGAGCTCTCTCAGATGGGTTTGATGCTCGACTTCCAATTAGGAGTGGGTGATCCAAAGGCTCGGAATCTTTTGCGAAGCCTGGAAGATAGATGCGTAAACCACCATTAATACAACTTAGGAATCTGCTGCCAATGGCGCGGGTAAAATTCGCAGCGGTTTCTGGAGAGCTTAGGACAACAACATTCGCCAAAGAGCAAAAGTCCTTAGCAAGTTTTTCGCCAGTTATTGGATACGACCCGTCTATCCTGGGACTAGAAACTAATACAGGATACTTTCGGTCCTTATCGAAAAGAACATACTGAACAAAATCTTCGGCTTCATTTGCAGAAACTTGACTGAAATAGTCGCGTTGGGCGAATTCATTGTTTGCGAAATCAAACGCTTGGTGAAGTAGGAGGACAAGCCTAGGACGGCTAGTAAGTAGTACGCCGGGCTCGCCGATTTCTGGGCCAGTATTATTTACTCGCAGCGTAAGGCGAAAGCGATTGCCTTTGCTAAAGAGGGAGCATTGAGTCGACCATTGTACTTCAGGAAACCTGATATCTGGATGACGAAATGTGAATTCCAATAAAATTTCTGGTGTAGATGCGTAGTAAGGCTCCCACCGAAAAATTGTGCCATCAGCAAGCTTTAGGCTCTCCGCCTCACTTAGATTCAACCATGGAAAATCAGAAGGCCATTTGTCTTTTACCCATTCTTTTAAAATGGATAAAAACGCCTCTGCTCCAGAGAGTCCAGGTTTTGGAATTAGGTCAAAAGTTTGGGCGTATAGTTCGGGCACATATACAATATGTGAATTTTTGTGAAAAACTGAATAACGATATGTTGATGTATTATGCTGTTATGGCGGCCTTCACCTTCGCCCAAATTTCGGGGGCCACCATTTGTTCTCCTAACCCCTGGGCAAACTCGAACACCGGCGCGGGGGCGCGCAGTTTCATCCCCGTGAACATCAGGGTCAGCTCCGGCGCGCTGAGCGCGGGGAGGAAATACTCCAGGTCTTCGCGCAGCTTCTCGGGGGCGCGTTCGCGTTGAAAGCGCGCGAACACCTCCTGCAGGTCCTCGTCGGGCACCTGGGCCCACAATACCTCTTCCTGCGCGGCCTCTTCCTCTTCCAAATGCACGAGGTAACGACCCAGGAATCCGTTGTACGCGCGGTGCAGTTCCTTCCACCGGCCCTTGCTCACAATGTCTTCAAGGTGGGCGAGTTCCTCCTCCAGAAACCCGTGCTCGGCGTCGAACTCGGCGGCTACGTCGAGGGCATCCTCATCCTTGGCGAGCGCGCGGTACAGCGGGTGGATGTAGTGGTCCTCGATGGCCGCGTGGTCGCGCAGGTGTGCGATCATGGATTCCAGCGCAGCCTTCACGCGCGCCGTGTCATCGGCGGCGGCGAAATCGGCGCGGCCGATCAGGCCTGAGAGGTCGAACAATTTGACGCGCTGGGCTTTGTGGACGAAGGTGTAGAGGTCGGTAGGCATGGGGTTTTCTTGTTCCTTGGAGATTAGGCTCTTGGCCCAAGCCTGCCGAAAAGCTTGTTCGGATTCTGTGAGCAATGAAACACGAGATACACCGTCACACGCGATTCATCATGTTCGAAGTATACGGCGTACGGAAAGCGATGGATGAGAATCCGGCGAAAGGTTTCAACGCGTGCCGGATAAAGCAAGGGCGACGAGGCGATACGCGCAAACGCGGCCTCAAGGTTGCGCAGGAATTCTTCGCCCAACCCCTGACGCTGGTTTTCGTACCACCAGTAGGCCGCGTTGATGTCTTCTTGCGCTTTCGGAAGGAGAACGATCTCCCTAGACACGGCCCGACCGTATGTTGCGTTTCGCCTGCTCCCAGGAAATTCCCGATTCCGGGTTGGCCTGGTAGTCGGCCTTACGTTCGCGCAATATGTCTCCCACCGACGGGTGGTCCGGAAGGGCGCGCTGATCCTCTGCAATCGAATCCCAAAGGTCTTCGACCAATTGAAGCCGCTCGGGGAGCGGAAGGTTCTTCAATTCGGAAAGGGGCGTCATGTTCGAAATATACACCGGACCGGAAAACGACCCGTGGCGAGTCGTGACCATGGTCACGCCTTTAGGGTGTCACGGCGATATTTTACTGCCCGTCCACACATCGACGCCCCGAAACCCCCAAAAACAAGAAAGCCCCCGCCCGGGAGTTCCGAAGAACCACCGGAGCGGAGGCTTTAAAGGATGGTCGGGACGGCGGGATTCGAACCCACGACCACTTGAACCCCATTCAAGTACTCTACCAGACTGAGCCACGTCCCGAACAGGCGGGACAATGTAAAAGCCCCCGGCACTCCCGTCAATGAAAAGTCGGTCGCAAGACCTTGAATTGGCCTGAAATGAGCCAAAAAAGCCAGGGGCTCGTCCGCACCCCTATCCCGCACCGGAATTAAATTTTCACCCTCATTCGACGTAAAATCCGCACACGCAGTCAACAAAAACGGTCGCCCGACCACACACGGGAGTTTTCGTGCACGCATCCAACGTTCTGTCCGCCCTCGACCGCGCCCGCAAGGCGTACGCCCCCAAGTTGCCTCCCGCCCTGGCGCAGGGCGCCGACAAGGTCACCATTCATGTGGGTGCGGCCACCGAGCCGGTGAAGGACAAAGAGGCCATCAAGGCGGCGTTCCCGCACACTTACGGTTTGCCGGTGATCGAGTTCTCCGCCGGCGCCGCGACGGGCGCGGCTCCCGCCAAGGCGCTCAAGGTGGGCGTGGTGCTCTCGGGCGGTCAGGCCCCGGGCGGTCACAACGTGATCGCGGGCATTTTCGATTCCATCCGCGCCATCCACAAGGACAGCCAGGTGTTCGGCTTCACCGGCGGCCCGGGCGGTTTGGAGGCGGGCAAGTACGAGATCATTACCCCCGAGGTGATGGACGCCTACCGCAACACGGGCGGCTTCGACATCATCGGCTCGGGCCGGACGAAGCTCGAGACCACCGAACAGTTCGACCGCTGCATCGAAGTGATCAACAAGTTGGGGCTCGACGCGGTGGTGATCATCGGCGGCGATGATTCCAACACCAACGCCGCCGTGCTGGCGGAATACTTCCTCGCCAAGGGCGTGAAGGCGTCGGTGGTGGGCGTGCCCAAGACCATCGACGGCGACCTTAAGAACGAGCAGATCCCCACCTCGTTCGGGTTCGACACCGCGGTCAAAACCTACTCCGAGCTGATCGGCAACATCGCGCGCGACGCGCGCTCGGCCCGCAAGTACTGGCACTTCATCAAGCTGATGGGCCGCTCCGCCAGCCACATCACCTTGGAGGCCGGCTTACAGACCCGCGCCAACGTGACGCTGATCTCCGAGGAGATCGAAGCCAAGGCCATGACGCTGGGTCAGGTGGTGGACATCATCGTGTCGTCCATCAAGGCGCGCGCGGCCAAGGGCCTGAACTACGGTGTGGTGCTGGTGCCCGAAGGCTTGGTCGAGTTCGTGCCCGCGCTCAAGGCGCTGGTGGCCGAGGTCAACCACCTGCTGGCGGAGAAGGAAGCCGAGTTCTCGAAGATCGAGAAAACCGCCGACAAGATCGCCACGCTCGCGGGCTGGCTCAAGCCCGAGACGGCCGCCACCTTCGCCTCGCTGCCGACCTCGATCCAGTCGCAGCTGCTGCTCGATCGCGACCCGCACGGCAACGTGCAGGTGTCGCTGATTGAGACCGAGAAGCTGCTCTCCGAAATCGTGGCGGGCAAGCTGAAGGGCGATGCCGAATACAAGGCCGCCGGCGGCAAGTTCTCGGCGCAGCATCACTTCTTCGGCTACGAAGGCCGCGCGGCCGCGCCGTCGAACTTCGATGCCGACTACTGCTACGGCCTGGGTTCGGTGGCGGGCGTGCTCATTCAGAACGGCAAGACGGGTTACATGGCCTCCATCCGCAACCTCTCCAAGGGCCCGGCGAACTGGGTGGCCGGCGGCATTCCCGTGACCATGCTGTTCAACATGGAGCAGCGCCATGGCAAGCTCAAGCCGGTGATTCAAAAGGCGCTCGTTGAGCTCGATAGCCCGGCCTTCAAGGAGCTCGTCGCTCACCGCGACGCGTGGGCCGTTGAAGACGCGTACCTGTTCCCCGGGCCGATCCAGTATTTTGGGCCTGCGGAGGTGTGCGATGCGATCACGAAGACGCTCGAGTTGGAACAGGGGTAATGTGACATCACAGCATCAGAACATCACAGCAATAAAACGCAGTTGATTTCTGATGTCCGATGCGTCATGTTGATTGAGGGCGGCTTCTTCGGGGGCCGCCTTTTCTTTTACAGGGGTGCTTGCTCGAGATGGAAGTTCGGTGTGAAGGTGTGATGTCCTAAGAACCGAAAAATTCATCTTTGGAAAGTCATCCAGTGTGCCTAAAGTCTGGGTATGAACACACAAGGCAAGGAACTACGAGATAGAACAAAACGCTTTGCTTTGAGGATCATTGCGCTCTATGCAGCGCTTCCCCAACATCTTGTGTCTCAGGTAATTGGCAAGCAGCTCATACGATCAGCAACTTCCGTGGGTGCACATGTTCGCGAAGGAAAGCATAGCCGATCAGCAGCGGAGCTGCTCAGCAAGCTCAGCGTTGGCCTTCAAGAAATGGAAGAGACGCGCTACTGGCTTGAGTTGCTGGAAGAATCCGGTCTCGTAAAATCAAGTCGCCTTGTCGAACTTCACAATGAGGCCGATGCCCTCGTTGCAATACTCTATGCTGGCACGAAAACACTAAAGAACCGCATTCGCTAGATCAGCGCAGAAACGCCGCTCACTCCGCGTATTCTATTGCTGTGATGTTGTGATGCTGTGATGAAAAAGTCGGTTCAGTGCTTCAGCGCCTCAATTTCATCAGGTGTGAGCTCTCGGAATTGTCCTTCGGGGACATCGCCGAGTTTAATAGGGCCAAAGGCCACGCGCTTGAGGTCGATCACGTGGTGATGCAACGCGTGCAGCAGGCGGCGGATTTCGCGCTTTTTGCCTTCGGTGAGCGTGAGGCGATACCCGGTTTTGGTCGTCTCCACGGCGGTGCACGCGAACACGACGCCGGGTTCGACTTCCACACCCCCGAGCAGGTACTGGATCTCCTCGTCGCTGAGCGGGTGCTTGGTGCGCACGGCGTACACGCGCGGCACGGCGTGGCTGGGATGGGTCAGCCGTAGAGTCAGGTCGCCGTCGCTTGTGAAGAACAGCAGGCCGCGGCTGTCCATGTCGAGACGGCCCACGTAATGCAGGTTGAGGTACTCGAGCGGGAGCAGGTCGTACACCGTGGGACGGCCGTGGGTGTCGCCGCGCGAGCACAGGTAGCCGGGCGGTTTGTTGAACAGGATGTAGGTGTGGGTGGCGCCGGGCTTCACGGGCTTGTCGTCCATGCGCACGTCGTCGCCTTCGTTCACCGGCATGCCGAGCACGGCGCGTTCGCCGTTGACGGTGATGCGGCCGAACTGGATCAGGTCCTCCACCGAGCGGCGGCTGCCGAGCCCGCACAGGGCGAGGTAGCGGTTGACCCGCATGGGGTAATCTTTACGTGGGGACGTGATGGTCATAAAGTCCTCACTCCTCCCCCCGCCCTGAGGGCGACCCCCTCCTCTCTCCATCTTGGCTATCGCGATGGAGAGAGGAGGGGGGAGAGGGAACAGTTGATTCAGGTTCTAGTTCAGGTCTTAAAGGTCTTTGGATTTGAGCGGCGGCGACGGCGGAGCGGCATCTTCTGCCGACGGGTTCTCCGCTGCGGTGCGTTGCAGGCGCTCGGCGAACTCTTTGGCGAGCCGGTCGGGGTGCAGCAAAAACTCGCGGGCCACGGCGACGGCGGCGTCGACGCTGTCCTGGCCGAAGCGTTCCACCCACCCGGCCACAAGGTCGGCGGAGAGTTTGCCCAGCGTGCGGTATTCGCGCAGCTCATGCGCCATCGTCAAAGCCAAGCGCATGCCGAGGCCGCTGCGCAGGCGTTCGATGTTTTCGGTGCGGTCGATCAGTTCGTCGAGGCGCGTGAGCGTCTCGGGCAGATGGTCGGCGTCCAGATGGACGATTTTAGGGTCTGTCATGTGATATGCCCATCCTGTAGGGGCGAATAATCATTCGCCCCACCTGATACCTGACCCGCTCTTTCCTTCTTGGGCGTGAACGCCGGCCCCGGGGCCGGACGTTCGTTGATGGTGAAGTCCTCCTTCACCAGCGATTCGCCGCGCAGGTCTTCGGGGTCGAGCCCCAGCACCAGGCCGAACACGGCGTACGGGCTCACCGTCGACCCGCTTTCGCCGCAGCGCAAGCGCAGGAAAAGGTCGCCATCCTTCACATAGGATTCAATGATCTCCGCCGCCGCGTCAAGCGGCTTGTCGCGATGCAGGCCCTGGGGGATAAGGCCCAACTTCAGGCGTTCGAGACCGGCCTCAAGCATCGTCGTCGAGACGGTGGCGCTGTGCTCGAGACGGTACAACACGTCGCCGATGCGCGGGGTGCGCGAGAGCGCAACGTGTTCGAGGGTCAGGATGGTCATGCCATCAGGCAGGCATTCGCTGAGGCGCGCGGCGACCTCATCGACGTTGGGGATGGGTGCGGTGAACTCCACCACGAGAAGTTCGCGGCGCGATTCCAAACCCAGCGGCAGCGCGCCGGTGTTTTTCATCAGCGGCTTGGGGTTGAACCCTTGCGACTTGCGGAGCGGGAGCTTCAGGCGTCGGAAGGCCTTCTCGAACAGGTCGAGGGTGTTCTGGTGGGCGATGAAGCGCGAGAGCCCGGCCTTTTTGTACACGATGTGGTAGGCGAACGACTCATCGCTGTTGCGCGCGCGGCGCGCGGCCTTCATGGCGGCGATCTCGTCGAGGGCGTAGGCCTTGCTGGCTCCGTTCACGGGGTCGAGCGCGAGCTGCGTATCGGCGCCGTTGCCGGGGATGCCGCACTTTTGGCAGTCGCCCCACTTGCAGTCGGGCACGGGCGCGGCGTCCTCCTTGAACATCTTCTTGTATTCGTTCTTCAAATACCCTTTGTTCGCGCCGGCGTGAATGAAGTCCCAGGGGAACACTTCGTCGAGCTCGCGCAGGTCGTACAGGCGCGAGTGATCCCACGCGGTTTCGGCCCACAGGTTTTCCCACGCGTCGTACGAGAAATGTTCGCCGAAGGATTCGAATACCTGCCCGCGTTTGTAGGCCTCGTAGATCAGCGCTGACTGCGCGCGGTCGCCGCGCGAGTAGAAGCTTTCCACTTTGGCCAAGCCGTAATCGGCCCAGGTGATGCGCACGCCCTTTACGTATTTGAAGGCCTCGCGCACGTAGTCGATGTGGCGCTTCACGGTAGCCTCGTCCATGAACGGCACCCACTGCATGGGCGTGAACGGTTTGGGAACGAGAATCCCGATGTTGGCGTGCACGGTGTTGCGGGGGTTGTGCTTGCGCGCAATGGCGTACAGGTTCCGGATCAGCCCGCAGAACGCTTCCATATCATCCAAGTTCTCGGTGGGGAACCCGATCATGGTGTACAGCTTGATGTTGTGCAGGCCGCTGCTGAAGACACCTTCGGCGGCCTCGTACATGTCGTTGTCGCTGATGGTCTTGTTGATCATCTTGCGCACGCGCTCGGAGCCGGTCTCGGGCGCGAAGGTGGCGCTTTTGCCGCCCGAGAGCGCGGCGGCCTTGCGGGCGATGTTTTGGCCGTAGCTGTTCGCACGCAGCGAAGGCAGCGAGACGTCAACGCCGTCGAAGCCTTCGTCTTCAATAAAGAGGTCGAGGACCTTCTCAACCGGTTTGTAGTCGGCGGTGGAGAGCGAGAGCAAGCCGAGCTCGCGTTCGCCGGTGGCGGCCAAACCCTTGCGCGCGATTTCGATGGCGTTGTCGCCGGAGAGTTCGCGGTTGGGGCGGTACCAGTAACCGGCCTGGCAGAAGCGGCAGCCTTGCGTGCAGCCGCGCATCACTTCGACACTGAAGCGGTCGTGCACGAGTTGCACGTGGGGCACGAGGTTGTTGACGGGGTAGTCGGCGGGGTCGAGCTTGTCGACCCAATGACGCTTGACGCCCTTGGCGCGCAGGTACGGGCCCTGCGAGGCTTCCACCACGGGCACCACTTCGCCGCGGGCGTTGGTGGTGACATCCAGTAGCGCGGGCACGTAAACGCCGCGCCATTCGGAGGCCTCCTGCAGAATCTGCGCGCGGGTTTTGCCGGCACGGCGGCCATCGGCAAAGTGACGCACGAGCTTGGTGGCCAGGCCTTCGCCGTCGCCGATGACGAACAGGTCGAAGAAGTCGGCCACGGGTTCGGGGTTGGCCATGCACGGCCCGCCGCCGATCACAAAGGGTTCGAGTTCGCCGCGATCTTTGGCAAAGGCGTGAATGCCGCCGAGCTCCAAGAGGTAGGGGACGTTGGTGTAGTTGAGTTCGGTTTGCAGCGAGATGCCCACGGCGGTGAACTCGCTGATCGACCGGTAGCTTTCGAGGGTGTACAGCGGGATGCCGGCTTTGCGAAGCTCGGCGCCCATGTCGGGCATGGGGGCGAAGGCCCGCTCGGCGGCCAAGTCGGGTTCGCGGTTGAACAAATGGTACAGCACCTTGGTGCCGTTGTGCGACATGCCGATTTCGTAGGCGTCGGGGAACACGAGGGCGATGCTGGCCGTGACGGTGGCGGGGTCTTTGACGACCTGGTTTGCTTCGCCGCCGAGGTATCGCCCGGGGTTTTTGACCTTGGGGAGGATGCGGGGGAGGGCGGCGCGGATGTCTTCCGGCGTGGCGGCGGCGTGGGCCGCGGCCGGGACGGCGGCGGGGGTCATGGGCATTTCTTTCTCCCGCAAGGGGTTAGGACCCTTGGTGTCAGGTGTGGAGACGGCGGGGTGGAGGGGGAAAGGTAGGTAAAAGCGGTCAGCGGACAGCTGGCAGTGAACGGCGGACAGAAGTCGAGCGTGGGGGGTAAGCGCTTAAACAGATCGGGTGTGCCTGCTCAATTGGAGGTAATCTTCGCTCAGGAGGCTTTCTTCCATGAATCCCACATACGACGAAATTGATCAGCGAATCCAAAAGCGCGCTTACGAACTGCTAGGAGGAGAGGCGGAATACCAGAGGATTGCTGATGCGGAGCATCTTGAGGTGATGAAGATCTGGAATCAGAACACGGAGTTGATCGGACGGATCTTGCGAGCGCACCTATTTGTGGAAAAGTTCATGGTAATGCACCTACGCCACCTGGACCCCTTGGGAGCCCAATCCAAACAGGGGTTTGCCAAGAAAATCGAACAATTGGATCAACAGGATCCTGAAGTCGTTGCGGTGATCCCCGGAATCCGTAAACTCAATGAGATCAGGAACCGATTAGCGCATGAAATCAATGAGACCCTCACAGCAGAGGATGTGGGCGAGTTTTTTCAGTGCAGGAACTTTTATCACTTGATGCGTTATCGGTATCAACGAAAAATCGGCGCGCCCAAGCCAATCGAGGTGCTAGAGGACTTTTCACGTTTTTCCGCGATTGCGTTGTCCTTCAAACGGAGCCAATTGGCGGCGGCAGTTCGACAGGCAACAATGGAAATGGATAAGGCGGCAAAGAACCCCTGAAAAAACCCAAAAAACAGCATTAATCATCTTTATTTTGTAGAAACAAGAATTCTTGTTGACAAACCGACGGCGCGTGGTTATCTTTGTGTAATGCCGATTCTACTCCTCCAAATAGCCGTCGTTCAAGTCGGGGTCCCATTCCGGGCGGGACTCGATGCGACCCTGAGTGGGGACACCTATGTCATCCAAATGCGTGACACCTCTTCGCCCGTCGTATCCACAGAACAGCTCGCACGGGCCGACGTCCAACTGAAAACCGGCCACCACCAGGTTCTTCCCGGCGATATCCTGTTCCGTTCACGCGGCCAAAGTACGACCGCCTCCATCGTCCGGGAGGCTCTGCCTAACACCATCGCAGCCGCCCCGCTCATGCGCATCCGGGTCACGGCAACAAACCTCGTGCTTCCCGAATACTTGAACTGGTACCTGAACCAAAGACCCGCGCAAGCCTATTTCACGAACAATGCGAAAGGGACGATGCAGATGATGGTGGACAAGTCAACGCTGGAAAACCTCGAAGTTGCTGTCCCCTCCCTTGAGAAACAACACCAAATCGTGGCACTCGCCGACCTGATGGATCAGGAGCAAAGCCTGATGCAAAAGCTTTCCGACAAGCACCGCCAACGCACGAACAGACTTCTTTTGAAACTCGCGGAGAACGCCTAAAATGAACACCAAGATCGACCAGAGAGACATCAACGCAGCTGCGTGGGCGGCATGCGACACCTTCCGTGGCACCATCGACCCGACCCAGTACAAGGACTACATCCTCGTGATGTTGTTCCTGAAATACATCTCGGATGCCTGGAAGGATCATTACGAAACTTACAGAAAAGAGTTCAAGGGCGACAACGTACGGATCCTCCGTCGTCTGGAACGCGAGCGCTTCGTGCTACCCGAGGTGGAGATCCACGAGGAAATCGAGGAGAAGGGCAAGAAAAAGAAGGTTTTGAAAGAGCGATTCGTCGCGGACTTCTACAACCTGTACGAGCGCCGCAACGAGCCGAACATCGGAGATCTGATCAACATCGTTCTGGCTGCGATCGAAGAACGGAACAAGGCGAAGCTTGAAGGCGTTTTCCGGAATATCGACTTCAACAGCGAAGGCAACCTCGGCAAGCCCAAGGATCGCAACCGCCGCCTCAAGATGCTGCTGGAGGATTTCCACAAGCCGCAACTCGACCTCCGTCCGAGCCGCGTGTCCGAGGACGTGATCGGGAACACTTACATCTACCTGATCGAGCGCTTCGCCTCCGACGCCGGCAAGAAGGCCGGCGAGTTCTATACGCCGCACCGGGTTTCGGAACTGGTGGCCCGGTTGGCTGCTCCCAAGGCGGGCGACACGATCTGTGATCCTGCTTGTGGTTCCGGAGGGCTGTTGATCGAAGCGGCGCGGGCCGTGGGCAGCAGTGACTTCGCCTTGTTTGGGATGGAGGCCAACGGCAGTACCTGGGCGCTCGCGCGGATGAACATGTTTCTACACAAGGCCGACAACGCCCGTATCGAGTGGTGCAATACGTTGACGAGCCCGGCGCTGGTGGAAAAAGACCGGCTGATGCGCTTCAACGTGCTGGTGGCCAATCCGCCGTTTTCGCTGGACAAGTGGGGCGCGGAGGAAGCCGACAGCGACCGATTCAACCGCTTCTGGCGCGGGATTCCGCCCAAGAGCAAGGGCGACTGGGCGTTCATCAGCCACATGATCGAAGCGGCACTTCCCCAGGAAGGCCGGGTAGCGGTGGTGGTGCCGCACGGCGTACTGTTCCGCGGCGCGGCCGAAGGACGCATCCGCCAGAAGATGATCGAGGAAAACCTGCTGGACGCAGTGATCGGACTGCCGGGAAATCTCTTTCCCACCACGAGCATTCCGGTGGCGATCCTGCTGTTCGACAAGGCCCGGGAAAAAGACGGAGCGAAGCAGCGTCGAAAGGATGTGTTGTTCATCGATGCAAGCAAGGGATTCACGCCCGGGAAGAACCAGAACGTGCTGGCGGACGATCACCTGAAGAAGATCCTCGACACAGTGAAGACGCGGAAGGACGTGGAGAAGTACGCGCACGTAGCCACGCTCGATGAGATTCGTGAGAACGAATTCAACCTGAACATTCCGCGCTATGTGGACACTTTCGAGGAGGAAGAGGAGATCGACATCGACGCGGTGCAGGCGGAGATCGAGACCTTGGAGAAGGAGCTTGTGGTAGTGCGGGCGAAGATGGCGGAGATGTTGAAGCAGATCGACAGGGGTGGGAAGTGAAAACGGCGATTCTGAAGGTTCCTGCAGGGGTGTTTTCCGCAGGACGAAAAGTGCCGAATTTTGCCGAATTTTGCCGACCATCCCGTTGGAGTCACCGGGATGGTCATCGAAACTTTGTGAAAGTTCAGGAGGTACTCCATGGGTGAGATCGAAAACTCCCACTATCGGTCCTTCGAGGAAATCAAGGAGGCCAACGAGCATGGCCAGGAATTCTGGATGGCGCGCAAGCTGGCCCGCGTGCTGGACTATGCCGACTTCCGCAACTTCACGGCGGTCATCGAGAAGGCGCGAAAGGCCTGTGAGAACAGCGGCCAGGATCCCGCCCAGCATTTCGAGGAGCGGCCCGAGACGATCGGGCTGGGTTCGTCTGCGGAGCGCGAACTGCCGTCATTCGCGTTGTCCCGCTATGCCTGCTATCTGATCGTTCAGAACGGCGATCCCTCGAAGCCGGTCATTGCGGAAGGGCAGACCTATTTCGCGATGCAGACTCGCCGACAAGAGCTTGCGGATGATGCCACGTTCAAGGCGTTGGATGAAGACGGGAAGCGGGTTCTTTTACGTAACGAGTTACGCGAGCACAATCGCCAACTGGTCGCGACCGCCAAACAGGCGGGCGTGGAGAGCGCGTTGGATTTCGCGATTTTTCAGAATCACGGGTACAAGGGTTTGTACGGCGGGCTGGATGCCCAGGGGATTCACCAGAAGAAGGGGCTGAAGAAGAGCCAGAAGATCCTGGATCATATGGGGAGCACCGAGCTGGCGGCGAACCTGTTCCGGGCGACACAGACGGAGGAAAAGCTGCGGCGGGATGATGTGCACGGGAAGCGCGAGGCGAACCGGACACATTACGAGGTCGGGAAGAAAGTGCGGAAGACGATCGAGGAGCTGGGTGGGACGATGCCGGAGGATTTGCCGGCGGCGGAGCGGAGCGCGGTGGCGTTGGAGAAGGAACAGAAGAAGTTGGGGGGTGGGGAGTGAGTTGGCCTACGATTCCCATTGGAGATGTGATTTTGTCCGCCCAGTACGGACTGTCCATGCCGTCAAGTCCAGATGGTAACGTGCCAATTGTTGGAATGAAAGATCTCCAAGACGGGCGGGTGATGGTTGATCCGAGTGTGAGGGTTTCTCTATCAGCCCAGGAGCAGAAGAAATATCTGCTGACCGATGGGGACATTCTGTTGAACAGAACGAATAGCCCCGCACTTGTGGGGAAAGCCGGAATTTTCAGAGGAGCCGAACAAGCAGTTTTCGCTTCGTATTTGGTTCGCCTAGGCATAAACCGCGAATTAGCGGATCCCGATTTTGTGATTCAAGTGTTGAATAGTGAGGATGGACAGCGAAGGATTCGCAAGTTGGCCACGCGAGCAGTGAGTCAAGCCAATATTAATCCAACGACCTTCCAACGATATTTTGAAATCCCTTCACTGGGTTTGCACGCACAACACGGAATTCGCAATCTTCTCGTGGCGGTCGACCAAGCTGTGAATCTCAGGCATGTGCTAATTCAAAAACAGTTGAAGCGTGTAGAGTGGTTTAGAGTTCGCTACTTAACAGGTAAAATTCGCCTTCCGGGGTATTCCCAAAAATGGGGCGTCTTTCGTCTGAGCGAAGTGCTGTACGAGCATGGTGAAACGAAAAGTGACTCTGAGGAAGTGTATTCCGTCTCTGTCCATGAAGGTTTGGTAAATCAAATCGAGCATTTAGGACGCTCATTCGCAGCCGCGACAACCGACCATTACAACTTGGTCAAGCCGGGCGACATCGTGTACACCAAGAGTCCTACCGGGGATTTTCCTCTGGGAATCATCAAGCAGAGCAAGGTGGACAAGAATGTCATCGTATCACCGCTCTACGGCGTGTTCACGCCGAAGACACGTGAGCTGGGAGTACTTCTGGACTGCTACTTCGAGTCCCCGGCCAACGCGTTCAACTACCTGCACCCCATTGTGCAGCGTGGAGCAAAGAACACAATCAGCATCACAAACAAGACCTTTCTATCGAACTCGTTGTTGCTGCCTACGGATCCTGACGAGCAGAAGGCTTTGGCCGGGTTCGTGGAGCTGGCGAAGCGGGAGATTCGGCTTCTTGAGCGTCAGGTAGAGGCGTACAGGAGACAGAAGCGCGGGTTGATGCAGAAGTTGTTGACTGGGGAGTGGCGTATAAAAAACCAATAGGAGATAGCTATGACAACTGAAATCATGACAGTAGCCCAAATGTTCTCGCAGTTCGCGGAGAACCTATCCGTTGAAAATGCTGAAGAAATCAGCGGTCGCTATGGTGAAATCACCATGGCACTGAACAAGTATTATCGCGATACTGAATCCAAAACCGCCAATAGCCTTTATGTCGGCTCTTACGGCAGGGGAACAGGCATTAACGGAATCTCAGACCTCGACATGATCTACATGCTTCCCAAAGAGGCGTGGGATAGATACAAGGATGGCCGACAATCGGCACTTCTCCAGGATGTCAAGAAAGCGATCAAAGAGCGGTATTCTCGAACGGAGATGCGCGGGGATGGTCAGGTTGTCGTTGTAGAATTCGACAGCCAAGCCTTTGAAGTCGTTCCTGCTTTTGAGCAGGAAGACCGCTCGTTTAAGTACCCCGATACGAATGACGGCGGTAGCTGGCCGATTACCAAGCCTCGCGCGGAAATGCAGGCGATTCGGGATGTTGATGAGGTTAAGAACGGCAATCTTCGCAATCTGTGCCAGATGGTGCGTGCCTGGAAGAACCAGCACGGCATAGAAATGGGCGGACTTTTGATTGATACCTTGGCCCATAACTTTCTGCAATCAACCAGTGAGTATGACGATAAGAGCTTCCTGTATTACGACTACATGGTCAGAGACTTCTTTCTCTACCTCTCAGAAGAAGACAATCAGGAGTACTATCTCGCGCCCGGAAGTAATCAGAGGGTATACGTCAGGCGAAAGTTCCAGAAGAAAGCGAAAAAGGCCCATAAACTATGCCTTGAAGCTATCGATGCCGAAAACGACGCTGGCGTAAACAAAAAATGGAAGCGCGTATTTGGGCGCCCCTTCCCTGCCGCTCCCGCGACTGTCACCGAAGCCGCGGCTGGAGATGCAGGCTTGTCTTGGACGAGTACAGAGGAGTTTATTGAAAACAAGTATCCGGTTGATATCAGGCACTACCTGAAAATCGACTGCGAAGTTTCCAATTATGCGGGTCTCTCGACTCAGTCTTTGCGCGAGATGGTGGACAAGGGATATCCCCTATATGCGAATAGAGGGTTGCGATTTCACGTGTCGGAAATCGATGTACCGGAACCATACCATCTCGAATGGAAAGTTCTGAATCGTGGCCCAATTGCGAGGAGAAAAAATCAGGTTCGTGGCCAAATTGAAAGGGACAAAGGATGCCAGGAAAAAACCGAAACAGCCAGTTTTAAGGGAGACCATATCGTTGAATGCTACGCGATTCGAAACAGAACCGTGGTAGCCAAAGATCGCATCCATGTTCCCATAGCAAATGGGGAGTAGAATGAACAAGCAAGATCTGCTAAGGCAAATTGCCCAGACGGGCTATAACGCTGGATTTGGGGCCAAGCGACATTTCGCCACTTATGACATCCTTGAGAAGTACCCCGGATGGGTTTCTTTCCTATCCATTGCTCTTGGAATTTTTGCTTTGGTCTTTGACGTGCTGGGCACCAAGGCGATTTCAGCTGCTCTCTTGGTATTCGGTATCACAACCTTCTATACGGCCGCATATGATCGCGAAAAGTTGGAGTACGAAAAATCTGGGAAACTCCTCACGGGAATTTTTGACGAGCTGAAGTCTCTTTATTTTCGAGTACGCGCGAAGGATGATTCAAACTTTTTAGATGAAGCGAGCCGTCTCTCGGAGTTACAGGCAATGGTTCACGCGTCCTCAATTTCCAAGCAACTCGTGTTCAGCAATTGGTACGCCCACTACAAGTTTTTTTGGGAACAACAAATCCAATGGATTGAGGAAGAGCTTCGCTTTAGCTTCTGGAGAGATAAAGTTCCTTTGAATCTTATGATAAGCGCTGGTTTAGTGATTATTGGAGCTACTTATCTAGGGCTTCGCCACTTCATGCGCGGAGGTTTTTAATGACCGACCCCTCCCCCGAAAACCCCATGCCCACCCCCGACACCCTACGCTTCAACGAGAAATACCTCTCGCAAATTCCCGCGCTCCAACTGCTCATCAACCTAGGGTACACCTACCTTACCCCCGAAGAGGCTCTTCGCGAACGCCAGGGCAAAACCTCCAACGTCCTTCTCGAAGGCATCCTCCGCGAACAACTCCGCAAGATCAACCGCATCCACTACAAGGGCGGCGATTACCTGTTCAACGAGGAAAGCCTCCAGAATGCCATTCAGAAGCTCAAAAACGTCCGGTACGAAGGCCTCCTCCGCACCAACGAAACCACCTACGATCTCCTGACTCTCGGCACCTCCGAGACCCAGATCATCGAAGGTGACAACAAAAGTTTCAACCTCAACTACATCGACTGGCGCAACCCCGACCGCAACGTCTTCCACGTCACCGCCGAATTCCCCGTCGAGCAAACCCGCAGCCACGAAACCCGCCGCCCCGACATCGTCCTCTTCGTCAACGGCATCCCCCTCGCCATCATCGAATGCAAATCCCCCAAAACCGAAGTCGTCCAAGCCGTCTCCCAGCACATCCGCAACCAAAACGACGACTACATCCCCAAACTTTTCACCTATACCCAGCTTCTCCTCGCCGTCAATCGTAACGAAGGGCTCTACGCCACCACCGGCACCGGCGAAAAATACTGGGCCGTCTGGCAAGAACTCCGCGACAAGGAAGCCGCTGTTTCTAAGGCCGCTAACGCTCCTCTCCCCGGATCTGTCAAAAACACCCTGTTCAGCGGCGAGTTCGCCCCTGCCCGCTCGCACTTCGACGCCCTTGAAAAGTCACAGGAAGCCGGAGAACTCCGGCTTGTCACCGGGCAAGACAGTCTCATCCACGGGCTCCTCCGCCCCGGGCGACTGCTCGAAATCGCCCACAAATTCACCATCTTCGACAACGGCATCAAAAAGGTCGCCCGCTACCAGCAATACTTCGTCGTAGGCGCCGCCATGGAACGCCTCCGACACCGGGAAGACGGCAGCCCCGACAAGGGGCGGCGCAAAGGCGGCATCGTCTGGCAAACCCAGGGGTCGGGAAAATCGCTCACCATGGTCATGCTGGCGCGCTGCTTGGTGTTCGACACCACCATCCGCAACCCCCGGGTGGTACTCGTAACAGACCGGGAAGACCTCGACATCCAGCTTAAGAACACTTTCGAAGCCTGTGGCATGGAACCCGAGCAGGCCAAAACCGGCAAGCACCTGCTCAGTCTCCTGACCGAAGACAAGGCCACCATCGTCACCACCTTGGTGCACAAGTTCGACAAGGCCGTCGGCGGGCGTCGGCAGCAAATCGAATCCGCCGACATCTTCGTCCTTGTCGACGAAAGCCACCGCACCCATTTCGGCACCCTGGCGGCCAAAATGCGAAAGCTCATGCCCAACGCCTGTTACATCGGTTTCACGGGCACCCCGCTGATGAAAGCGGAGAAAAACAACTTCACCAAATTCGGCGGACTCATCGAACCCCATTACTCAATTCGGCAGGCCGTCAAGGATGGAGCGGTCGTTCCCCTTCTATACGAAGGGCGGCATGCCGAAATGAAGCAGGACAAAGCCGCCATAGACACTTGGTTCGAGCGGCACACGCACGGTTTGACCGATGCACAGAAAGCCGACCTCAAGCGGAAGTACGCCCGCGCTGAGGCTCTGAGCAAGGCCGACCGCATCGTGTACATGCAAGCCTTCGACATCAGCGAACATTACCGCGAGCACTGGAAGAACACCGGCTTCAAGGCCCAACTGGTCGCCCCTAACAAGGCCACGGCGATCAAATACCAAGCCTATCTGAATGAAATTGGTCATGTCACCTCCGAAGTGGTCATTTCCGCTCCCGATTCCCGCGAGGACTGGGAAGAAACCGATCAAGAGGAACCGACTGCGGAAGTCCAGAAATTCTGGGACCGCACCATGAAGCGCTACGGGGGCAACGAGGACGAATACCTCAAGCAAACCCTCGCCCGCTTCCGGGCACCGGGTGATCCCGAAATCCTCATCGTGGTGCACAAGCTGCTCACAGGCTTCGACGCCCCGCGCAATACCGTCATTTACCTGTGCAAGCGGCTCAAGGAGCACACCTTGCTACAAGCCATCGCTCGGGTGAACCGCGTGTGCGAGAAAAAAGACTTCGGGTACGTCGTGGACTACATGGGGCTTCTGGGTGAGTTGGACAAGGCGCTCACGCTCTACGGCCCCCTGGAAGGTTTTGAGGAAGAAGATCTTGAAGGTGCCCTGATTCCGATCCAGGAAGAAATCCGCCGGCTGCCGCAGAGGCATGCCGACCTGTGGGATATTTTCAAGGAAGTGAAGAACACTCGGGACGAAGAAGCATACGAACGTCTGTTGGCGGACCCTTCGTTGCGGGAACTGTTTTACCAGCGCCTCGCGGTTTTCGGAAAAACTTTGGGGATCGCGCTGGCATCGGAGAGTTTCATTACCGAAACCGACGAAAAGAAGATCCAACGCTATAAGGACGACCTGCGGCGCTTCGTGGGTATGCGCATTTCGGTGAAAAGCCGCTACGCCGAGACCATCGACTACCGGGATTACGAACCGAAAATCCAGAAACTACTGGACACCAATATCCAGTCCGACGAAGTCATCCGTTTGAACGAGCCGGTCGACATCCTCGACGACAAGGCCTTCTCGCTCGTCAAGGAAAAGCAGGGCGTGTACGAAACCAAGACCGACGCCTCCCGTGCCGACACCATCGCTTATGCGACAAAGAGAGTCATCACCGAAAAAATGGAGGAAGACCCCGCCTTCTACACCAAATTTTCGGAGATGATCCAGAAGGTGATCGAGGACTTCAAGGCCCAAAGGCTTTCCGACCTCGACTACCTGAATAAGGTCACAGAGATCAACGAAAAGGTCGTAAACCGCGTCCACGAGGGCATTCCGGACAGCATTGCCGGAAACGAAGACGCTACGGCCTACTTTGGTGTCATCAAGCCCGTTTTCATCCTATACCTGTTTGACGAGAACGAGGCGGATGCACTCTCCGCCGAAGCGGCCCTGGCCGTGCAGGGTATCCTCGATAGCCACCGCAAGGTGCATTTCTGGGATGACTCCGACGCCCAGAAAAAGGCCGCCAATGCCATCGACGACTACCTGTTTGATGAAATCCGGGGACGACACGAGGTCGATCTCTCCCCCGAAAGCATGGATGTCCTCATCGAGAAAGCTATGCAGGTTGCCAAACGGCGGTCTGGGCGATGAGCCCCACTTTTGATTCGGTGGCCTGGGGTAAAGAGACGTTTAAGTACACGATCCACCGGGCTGATCGTCGAACCCTGGAAATCGCGGTGCACCCGAACGGGAGCATTGTCGTACGTGCTCCGCGTACCGCCACAGCGGAGGAAATCCGCAAACGGATTCTCAAGCAGGCGGGTTGGATCCAGCGACAGCGCGATTACTTCCTGCCGCTTATCGATCTAGCCCGGATGTCGCGCCTCTGCTTAAACGGAGCCACGCATTATTATCTCGGCAAACCATACCGCCTTAAAATCACTCAGGACGAAAAGACCGATGTCGTCCGATCACGGGGTTTCATCCACATCATGCTGAAGGGGCGCCACTCGATGAGGCCTGCTCAGGCGGCGCTTGACACATGGTATCGCAAGCAGGCGCAAACTCTATTTCCGGCGCTTCTGGAAAAGACGTGGCCACGTTTCCGAAACTTCAGCGCTGAGCCACCCCGCATCCAGATTCGCACCCTTAAAAAACGTTGGGGAAGTCTGTCACCGCGTCGAAGGTTGACGTTGAACGTGAACCTGATTCGCGCACCGAAGGAATGCCTCGAGTATGTGTTGGTGCACGAACTCTGTCATTTGGCCCATCATGACCACGGTAAAGGATTCTACCGACTTTTGGGTAAAATGATGCCAGACTGGAAACGGCGAAAGCGGAAGTTGGAGTTGGGAGGATATTGACGCGAAGTCGAAACGGGCGCTTGCACAATTATTTTAGCGCGGCATGACAACCGAACCTTCCGGTGACTACACCCCCATCACCCCCGCCAACTGCCACACCGTCCCCAGCCCTTTCTACCACGGCACCAAAGCCCGCCTGGCAATCGGTGACCTCATCACCACCGGCTACGCGACCCACTTCGAACCTAACAGCGGCCGGGCGTTGAAGCACGTCTACTTCTCCGCCCAAATGGAGCCCGCCATCTGGGGCGCAGAACTCGCCGTCGCGCTGTCGGGTGAAACAGGCGCCGGTTTCATCTACATCGTCGAACCCACCGGGCCGTTTGAAGACGACCCCAACCTGACCAACAAACGATTCCACGGTAACCCCACGCAATCGTACCGCACTCGCGACCCGCTGCGCATCGTCGGCATCGTTGAAACCTGGCATGGTCATTCGGCTGAACAGATCAAGGCCATGGTCGAAGGGCTCCAAAACCTCAAGCGCCAAGGGCTGCACGTGATTGAAGATTGATTGTTGCGATGCCATGAAAATCCTTCACGGACTGAAGGAATTTCATGGTGTTGGCTTGAGACTGTCGACGAATCGGCGCAACGATTCACAGGTGAAATTGCCTCGCCTTTTCACCTCGACCATAAAGTTCAGAAGGAATTCCCCAAAGTTTGATTCGGCACGTGCCTTGCATGGCCCTGACGCCATGACCACGCGTCTCAAACCCCCTCCCGCCCGAAGCCCCGGTTTGCCGCCGCCCCCGTTGCGCACTACATTGTCTTACATGAGCACGCCCAAAAAGAAAAAGCCCGTCGCCAAGCCCGTCTCGCGCAGGCCGGCTGGAAAGGCCTCAGGAAAATCCTCGTCGCTCACCATCCGCATCGACCCGCAAATGGCTCGCCTGCTTGACGAACTGGGGCAGGAGACGAACCGGTCGCGCAGCGAAATCGCGCGCGACGCGCTCCGTCGGCAATTGCGACTGGCCCGTTTCGAGGCTGTCCGCAAGCGCCTCATGCCCCTGGCCGAAGCCAAGGCAATTCTCACGGACGAAGACGTCTTCGCCATCGTGTCCTGAGCCGCAACATGAGGGTCTTTTTCGACGCGCACGTGCTGGTCAGCGCGTTCACAGCCCGGGGATTGTGCGCTGACCTTTTCAAAGGCACCATCACCTCGTGCACACTCGTCACATCGGATCCATTACTAGCCGAGTTGCGCCGGATCTTGTCTGACAAATTCGGCGCAACGCCCAAAGACCTCGACGAGGTGATGGGTGTCGTCGAGGAGGACGCGGACAAGGCTCCGGTCGGTGACCGCCTGGACATTCGGATCAAGGAGCGGGACGATATCCGGATTCTGTCGTCCGCGATTCATGGAAAGGCGGATAACTTCGTAACCGGCTACAAAGAGGTTCTCGCCCTCGGGAACCTCGGTACCATGCGCATCCTCTCACCCCGCGATTTCTGGGCCGTGCTGCGAAGGAACTGATTGGCACGAGAGCCGCGTGCACGATTGCCGCGGTGGCATGAATAGGTTTGGCAGGAAGCGTTCCCGTGGCGCTTCGGAACGCCGCCAGCGGCGCCTCGCCTTTTGACACACTTCCAACAACCCCGGAACGCCCCGCATGAACTAAATTCCGCGTTCCATGTCCGGTTCCACACCCGCGCCCGCGCACAGCAAGTCGTACAAACGCCCCGCCAAAACGCTGCTGCTTGACCGCGGCGCGTGCATCTCATGCGCCGGCTGCGTCGGCACCTGCCCCGAAAGCGCGCTCGACATGTTCGGGCTCGACCTGCAGGTGTTTCAGGACAAATGCACCTATTGCACGCTGTGCGTGCGCTTTTGCCCCGTGGGCGCGCTGTCGATCGAAAAACACGCCCCCACGGGTGATGAAAACGCGGTGACGACGCCCAAAACCCCCGCCGATTTCCATTGGCCGATGTCCACGGCGGCCCATTCATGACCGCCGCCATCGAAACCGCGTACGACGTGGTCGTGGTGGGCGCGGGTCCCGCGGGCAGCGTGACCGCGCGCAACCTGGCGGCCAAGGGCTACTCCGTCCTTTTGTGCGAAAAGCGCCCCGTGGTGGGCGTGCCCGTTCGCTGCGGCGAAGCCACCGGCCCGTCCGCGCGCATCGCCGACTTCACCGCGCTCGACGAAGCGTGGATCGAAACCCGGTTCAGCGGCGTGGTGTTCCACGGCCCCGGCGAGGTGAGCTTCAAATACGACGCGGGCCGCGAGCTGGGCATCATGCTCGACCGCCGCCTGTTCGACCAGCACCTCGCCCGCGAGGCCGAGGCCGCCGGCGCGCACCTGCGCACCGCCACGCGCGTGGTCACCTTCACCGACGTCGTCGACGGCGCGCGTACGGTCACGCTCGAACGCGACGGTCAGACCTTCACGGTCAAGGCCAAAATGGTGGTCGGCGCCGATGGCGCGGAATCATTGACCGGGCGCATCGTCGGCCTCAAGACCCGCCAGCTGCCGCCCGCCACCTGCACGGCGATCGAGCTGCGCATCCGCGCGCAGGACCCCAACCCCGATTGCCTCACGTTCTAGTCGGGGTATGGCAGCATCAACAAGGGTTACGTGTGGGCCTTTCCCAAGGTCAAATCGGGCGTGGTGAACCTGGGGTCGGGCGAGCTCATCCCCAAGCTGGGCGCCAAAACCCAGCTCGAGATCTCCACCGAATACCGCGACCGCTACTACCCGGGCGCGGTGATCGAAGAAGTGCACGGCGGGTGCGTGCCCGTGAGCGGCCACCTCGACGCCTACACCGCCGACCGCTTCGCGCTGGTGGGCGACGCGGCGCACCACACCAACCCCCTCACCGGCGGGGGCATCATCCCCGGCATGCTGGGCGGTGAGTTCGTGGCCGACTGGATCGACAAAGGCTTCAGGGCCGGCACGCTGTCGGCCGAGCACCTCAAGGGTTACGAGCGCGCCATGTGGGAACGAAACGGACGGAGCCACGTCCGCGAAATGCGCATGCGCGATTTCGCCACGGGCCTGAACCCCGGCGACCAGATCGGCATGTACCGGGCGATCAAGGGCATCGTCGACCACAAAACCACCCTGCCGTCCAAAATCGTGGGGTACGCGCGCCTGGGCGCGGTGGTGGCCAAGAACCTCGGACTTTTGCGCAAAACCGTGCTGGCCAAATAGGGTCAATCCGCCCGGCTCACCCCGCCCAGCCCCCCCAAAACCCCGGGGTCCGCCGTAAAAACCTGTTGCGAAGCCCCGAAAGCCATGCGCTAAAGCACGGGAACAAGCTAAATTGCATGTCCCACCTTAAATAAGACACAAGGGAGCTCGTCATGGCTGAATTTTTCCCCGGCATCGGCAAGATCAAGTACGAAGGCCCGGATTCCAAGAATTTCCTCGCGTTCAAGTACTATGACGCCGACAAGGTCGTCGGCGGCAAGACCATGCGCGACTGGCTGAAGTTCGCGGTGTGCTACTGGCACACGTTCCGCGGCGTGGGCGCCGATCCGTTCGGCCCCGGCACCATCAAGCGCCCGTGGGAAGACGGCACCAACTCCATCGACAACGCCAAGCGCCGCATGGACGTGGCGTTCGAGTTCTTCCAGAAGCTCGGCAACCCGTACTGGTGCTTCCACGACCGCGACATCGCCCCCGAGGGCGCGACGCTGGCCGAGAGCAACAAGAACCTCGACGCGCTGGTCGCCCATGCCAAGCAGTGGCAGGCGTCCACCGGCGTGAAGCTCCTCTGGGGCACCACCAACCTGTTCTCGAACCCCCGTTTCATGAACGGCGGCGCGACGAACCCCGACGCGCACGTGGTGGCCTACGCCGCCGCGCAGGTGAAGAAGGCCATGGAAGTCACCAAGGAACTCGGCGGCGAAGGCTACGTGTTCTGGGGCGGCCGTGAGGGCTACATGTCGCTGCTCAACACCGACATGAAGCGCGAGCTCGACCACTTCGGCCGCTTCCTGCAGCTGGCCGTCGACTACAAGAAGGAAATCGGCTTCACCGGCACGCTCCTCATCGAGCCCAAGCCCAAGGAACCGACCAAGCACCAGTACGACTTCGACTCCGCCACGGTGATGGGCTTCCTCCGCACCTACGGTCTGGAGAAGGAATACCAGATCAACGTCGAAGCCAACCACGCGACCCTCGCGGGCCACACCTTCGAGCACGATCTGGAGATCGCCTCGCGCTACGGTCAGCTGGGTTCCATCGACGCCAACACCGGCGACGCGCAGCTGGGCTGGGACACCGACCAATTCAACATGGACATCCACAGCACCACGCTGGCGATGCTCGTGGTCATGAACCAGGGCGGCCTGCCGGTCGGCATCAACTTCGACGCCAAGGTGCGCCGCGAGTCGACCGACATCGAAGACATGTTCATCGCCCACATCGGCGGCATGGACGCGTTCGCGCGCGGCCTGCTCAACGCCGACCGCATCCGCCAGGACGGCATCAAGGCCGACTGGATCAAGAAGCGCTACTCGTCGTTCGACTCCGGCATCGGCGCCGACTTCGAAGCGGGCAAGGTCGGCTTCAAGGAGCTGGAGAAGTGGGTGCTCGAGGCCGGCGAGCCGAAGCAGATCTCGGGTCAGCAGGAGAAGTACGAAGTTCTCCTGAACCAGTACATCTAAGCTCCGGTTCCCGGACGCGAAGACCCCGCCTCCATTTTTGGGGGTGGGGTTTTTCTTTTCAGGTTCGCCCGCGAGCCCTCCCGGGCCCGGCCCGCTCCGTCCGACTTTGAGATGGTGTCTTTGTACCTTAATCGGTCTGTTTCCCGTTTTTGCCCGCTATTGAGGTGTTTATGAACGAGATATTCCGCCCAATCCCCCGGCGCCCGGTGCGGCGTGGGCCCTCGCGGCTCCCGCTGGCATCGCTGGCGCTCGGACTGATCCTGGGCCTCGCGGCCGTGTCCGCCCCGCGCGCGCAGGAGACCCTGAGCTCGGTGCAGCGCGAACTCGATCGCGTGGAGCGCGAAGTCGCCCGCGAGCAGGAGCTTCACAAGCAGGAGCGGGCGCGCGCCGCCGAGTTCGAGAAGCAGAAGAACGCGCGGTTGCAGGCGCTGCAGGATCAGATCAAAGCGGCCGATGCGCGCATCGACAGCCTCAAGCAGCGCACCGAGGTGGAACGCGCGCGTCGCAGCGCGCAGCGCGGCCTCGCCGCCCAGTTCGTCGCCCGCCAGAAGGCCTTCCGCGCGAACCTCGATCGTGAAATCAAGGCCATGATCGCGTGGGTCGAGGGCGACTTCCCCTACCAGCGCGACCGCCGCGCCGCCGAGTGGCGCGAGCTCGCCATCGCCAATCGCGAAGAGACCATTCCGGTGGAGGAGGTGTTGATCCGCGTGTTCGGCCTCACGCAGGCCTCGCTCGACTTCGCCCAAAACTCCGAAGCCTACCCGGGCACCTACACCACGGGCAAGGGCGTGAACCACGAAGGGTATTACATCCGCCTGGGCGCGGTCACCATGGCGTTCTCCTCCACCGACGGCAAGCAGCAGGCCTACCTCGCCAAAACGGGTGAGGGGTATGCGTGGCGCGATGAGGAATTGACGGGTGAGATCAAGGGCGCGATCCGCAGCGCGGTCAACGTGGCCCAGGGCAAGGAGGCCCCGCGCCTGGTGCCTCTGCCGGTGGAAATCTCCGTGGCGGGGGGTGGGAAATGAATTTCCGTGAAGGCCTCTCAACGGTTGGATTGTGGGTCGTGGGTCGTGGGCTCTGGAAGACGCGTGCGATCACAAATTCTGGGTCGTTGTTGTTGGCCACTACCCACCACCCGCGACCCATCTCCCGAACCCTCGCATCCCGTTCGCTCATCGCCTCGGCGCTGGCTCTCACAGTGCTGTCCGCCCCTTCCTTCGCGCAGGTCAAGGTCGACGACAAGACCGACCAGATCGAAGCGCTGAAGATCGAACTGGAGCAGGCGAAGCAGAACCGCGACCGCATTCTGGCGCGGCGCTGGGAGGACAAGGCGCGCGACACCGAGGCGCGCGAGAAGTTCAACCGCGAGTATGACGAGGTGAAAAGCCGTCTGGAGGCGAAGAACCAGGAGGCCGACCGCCTGCACGCGGAGATCCAGAACCACCTGCGCGACGCCGAGGAGGCGCAGGCGCGCGCCGAGGAGGAACGCCTGAAGTTCCTCGCGCTCTCCACCGCGCTGCGCGACAAGGCGCGCGACCTCGCCGGGCCTTTGGAGCGCGCGTTCCCCGCGCGCGTTCCCGAGCGCATCGCCGCGCTGAACAAGCTGACCTCGGTCGCGGAAACGCGCCGCGACGCGCCCGGCGAGATCCTCGCCGACCTGATGACCTTCCAGAAATCCGAGCTCGCGCTCACGCGCGAGGTGTCCCTTGAAAGGCGCGGGTTCATCCGCGCCGGCGACGCGCCGGGCGAAGGTCTGTTTTTGCGCCTGGGCACCGTGACCGCCGCGTACCGCGACGACTCCACGGGTGCGGCGGGCTTACTCCTCAAGAACCCCGTCGACCGCACTCTCGCGCCCTTCGACTGGAAGGAAACCCTGCCCCCGGCGGACGCCGCCGCCCTCGCCAAGGCCATGACCGTGCTCGCGAAGGAATCGGGCACCGTGGTGCTGGTGCCGATGGACGTGCTGCTGACGCAGAACCTCGCCAAGACCTACACGCGCGCCTCGAACAAAGGGTTCTGGGCCACCATCATCGAGACGCTGAAAAGCGGCGGCGTGTTCATGATTCCGCTGGGCCTCGTGCTGTTGCTCACGGCCTTCCTCTCCTACCGCAAGTACCGCTACTTCCGCGGCGCCCGCAAGGGCGAGCAGTCGCATGAGGCGGCCGTGGGCATGGTGGTGAAGGGCGACGTGGCGGGCCTGAAAGCCCTGCGCGCCGCCAACCCCGCCAACCCGGTGTTCCGCGCGCTCGAGGAGATCGCGGCTCATCGCGGCGGGAGCCGCGCCGAGGCCGAGAAGGCGGTGCGCGAGTTCTTTTTGCGAGAGCAACCGAAGTTCGAGCGCGGCCTCAGCACCATCGCCGCCATGGCGGCGGCGGCGCCCATGCTGGGTCTCCTCGGGACCATCTCGGGTCTGGTGTCCATGTTCCAGGTGATCACCGAACTGGGCGTGAACGACCCCAAAATGCTGGCGGGCGGCATCGGCGAAGCGCTGATCACCACCGAGGCGGGCCTCGTGATCGCCATTCCGGCGCTTTTGCTTCACACGTGGATGACCAACCGCTCCGACGATCTGACCGCCGAAGCGGAGTATCGCGTGGCCTCGGTGATGAATGCCGTGTGGCCGGGGGCGTGACATGGCGGACTTGGGCACCATCACGGATCACGTCGCGCATCTGCTGAAGCAGGGCGGCTGGTTCATGCTGCTTTTGTACCTGATGGGTCAGGCCGGATGGATGATCACGCTGAAGCGTTGGTGGTCGTACCGCGCCATTCCCGTGCCGCGCGACGGCTGGATGGATAGCGCCGCCACCCCCGAGGATGTCTCGCGTCGTTTAATCGACTCCGTGGGCGGACGCGGCCCGTTCGCCGACCTTGCCCGCGAACTCGCCGCCGTCCGGCACGACGGCGAGGCGGCGCTGGTGCGCAAGGCGCGCGAGCAGGTCTCCGCGCTCGGGCACGGCGTGAACCGCGGCCTGGGCAGCATCGCCGCGTTGGCCGCCGCCGCGCCCATGATGGGGCTGGCGGGCACCATCAGCGGCGTGATGGTCACCTTCGGGGTGATCACGCTGTACGGCGCGGGCAATCCCGCCATGATGGCCGGCGGCATCGCCGAGGCGCTCATGGTCACCGAGGCCGCGCTGGTGATCGCCTTGCCGATGATCGTGCTGCACGACCGGTTGCAGGCGCGCGCGGACCGCATCGAGAACGAGGCGGTGGCCGCGGCGACCACGCTCATCCGCGCTTACACCGGAAAGTCCGCCACCCCCGCGCCCGCGGAAGGAGGGCCCGCATGAGCGGTTCCGATGAATTCGGCCTGAAGCGGCGCGTGCGGCGCCCGGCGGAGATCAACCTGATCAACATGATCGACATGTTGTTCTTCCTCATCGTGTTCTTCGTGCTCACCAGCAGCTTCACCAGCGAGATCGGGGTGGACATCAACAAGCCCAAGGCGCAAAGCGCCAAGACGCTGCCGCGCCAGCCCCTGCTGATCGGCATCACGCGCGAGGGCAACATCCACGTGAACGAAAGCCCGGTGAGCCCCGCGGCCCTTGAAGGCGTGCTCAAGCACTACATGGCGCTCGACCCCGAGCGCTCCGTGGTGATCGTCGCCGACCGCGAGGCGGTGATGGCCAATACCGTGGCCGTGCTGGACGCCTGCAACCTGGCGGGCGTGAAGAAGGTCTCCGTCTCCACCCTGAAGGATTGAGGGACGGGTCGCCATGAAGTTGCAGCGCATGACGGGCGGGTTCGCGTTGTTCTTCGCGGCGCTCGCGATCAACACGGTGCTGTTCCTCGTCGTGCCCGTGATGCAGGCGGCGTTCCACTCGCCCGCCGTGGCGCCCCGGCAAACCGACTCGCTGGTGCAGCGCGACATCGCGCTGCCGCCTCCCCAGCCCGAGCGCCCGCCCGAGCGGGAGATCAAGGAGATCAAGCTGCAGCCGGTCTCGCAGCCCACCCCCACGGCAAACCGTCCCTCATTGCCCGGCGGCGGTCTTAAAATCGACTTGAGCCCCGCCGGCGCCGCGGGTGACATGGAGCTGGTTTCCGGCGGCGACCGCACGGGTCCGCTGGGTTCGGGCACGGGCGGCGGCACGGGCTCGGGCGTGGGGTCGCTGGTGTACGAGCCCGGTCAGACCGACTCCGACGCGCGCATCGCGGGCGCCGACCAAGCGCCGCGCTACCCGCCGCGCGCCGAGCGCGAGGGCGTCACCGGTTACGTCGACCTCATCTTCGTCGTCAACGAGCAGGGGTTTGCGACGCAGATCACCGTGCTGAAGGAAGATCCGCCCGGCTACGGGTTCGCGGCCTCGGCCATCGAGGCCGTGCGCAAGCTGCGCTTTCAACCCGCCATGCTGCAGCGCATCCCCGTCAAGCAAAAAGTCCGTCGCCGGGTGAACTTCGAGCTGTAGCATGAACCTTTCCATCCGTACCCTGTTCCGGCTTGCGCCGCTGTCCCTGCTGCTCGCGGTCGGGTTCCTGGCGAGCCCTCTTGAAGCGGCGGCCCAGTCCAAAGCGCAGACTCCCGCCCCGGCCGACTCCGCCCCCCCCGACCCGCTGACGCTCGGCAACGCCTTTTACGACAAGGGCGATTACGTGCGTGCCGCCGAGCAGTACCGCCTCGTCACGCGCGACTCCACCTCGGCATTGCGCCGCGCCTACGCGTGGTTCAACCTGGGCAACTGCCACGTGCAAACCAACGCCTACCACCGCGCCATCATCTCGTACCGCCGGTCGGTGGAAGAGGCGCCGAACTTTTCACGCGGGTACCAGTTGCTCGGCGACGTGTACTACACCGTGGGCGCGACCGGCGAGGCCGTGGCGGCCTACCGCCGCCTGCTCGATCTGGAGGAAGGGTCGGTGCGCGCGCGCCAAATGCTGGGCGAGTGCGCGCTCAAGGGCGGCGACATCACAGAAGCCTTGCGCCACTTTGAAGCCGCGCTCAAGCTCGACCCCGACATGCCCGAGATCTACCTCGCCATGGCGGAAAGCTACGCCAAGCTGCGCGATTACCCTTCCGCGCAAAAGGTGTTGGAGGAGGCGCTCCTGCGACTGCCGCGCCCCGTGGCCGCCGGGTACTTCTACCTGGGTCAGCTTTACGAGCTCGACGAGAAACCGCGCAAGGCGGTGCGGGCCTACGAAGAGGGGCTCTTGCTCGACCCCAAAAAGAGCGAGTACTACGCGCGCATCGCGGGCATTCACGAGCAGGCGGGCGACGACTTCCTCGCGCTGTTGATTCTGGAGCAGGGGATCAACGCGGATTTGCAAAAGCCGGATTTCCACCTGCGCCGCGCGGGCATCTTCTTCCGCCAGGCCCGCTACCCGCAGGCGCTGGCCGAGTACAAGCGCGCGCTCGCGCTGGGCAGCCCGCAGGGCCGCACCGGCATCGAGAACGTGGCCGCGGCGCTGTACAACGCGGGCAAGAAGAAGGAGTCGGACGAGGTGATGGCCGGGCTGCGGCGCGGGGGAGACGCGGAATGAACGCGTTGAGGAATCCGGAGCGCATCCTCATCGTCAAGACCCACGCCATCGGCGACCTGCTGATGACGACGCCGGCCATCCGCGACATCCGCAACGCGTATCCGACCTCGCACATCACGCTGATGACGGGAACCTGGTCGGCGCCCGCCGTGCGCCACAATCCCCACATCGACGAGCTCCTTGAAGTCAACGACGCCGTATTCCTCGGCCGCCGCAACTGGTGGGAGATATTCACCCTGTTGCTCAAGGTTCGCTCCCGGCGCTTCGACAAGGCATTCGTGTTCCACCCCCTGCCGGCTGTGCATCTGTTCACACGTCTGGCGGGCATTCCGGTGCGGTATGGGTTGATGAATGAAGGCGGCAGTCGCCATCTGACGGCAGGTGTTCGTGAAGACCTCGGAGCACGGACCTACTACCCCGTGAACTTCCAGCGCGTGGCGGCGCTCGATGGCGTGCCCGCCGGACCGCCGATGCTTGAGGCGTTCGCGGGTCAGGAAGACGAAAACGAGGCGAAACGCGTTTTAGCGGAGGCGGGGGTTGGCCCGGGGGATGATTTCCTCCTTGTGGCACCGGGCGGAGGCCGCAATACCAAGGAGGACGTGGCGGCGCGGCGGTGGCCCGCGGATCGATTCGCCGCGCTTTTACGTGACGCCGTTGCGCGTCACCCTGAACTCAAAGTGGTGCTGACCGGCTCGCACCTCGACGCTGTCGATACGGCTGCCGTGGCGGCCGCCGTGCCGGGCGCCGTCGACCTGACGGCCCGCACCACCTTGCCCCAGTTGTTTGTGCTGGCGGGCCGTGCCCGCGTGGTGGTCTGCAACGACTCCTCGCTGCTCCATATCGCCGTGGCGCGCGGAACCCCCGCCGTGGTTCCCTTCGGGCCCACCGGAGCCCCGCAGCGCGTTCCCGCCGACATGTTGCGATTCGTGGAACAAAGCACGCTGCTGTGTTCACCCTGCTACGTGGGGGGGCGATTCCCGGGGTGCGGAATCGGGTACGCCTGCTTGAAGGAGATGACGGTGGAAGCGGTGGGAGCGCGGCTTGAGGCCGCCCTGTCGGCGTCCGGTTGAGCATCAAACCGCAAAACGTCATCCGTTGCACAGCCATTACGTACTATTCGACCCATGTTCCGCCACCTGATCGCTCCGTTTCATCTGACGCGCTTTTCCGCGGCCGATGCCGCACGCCCCCTGAATTATCTCGACGTGGGCTGCGGCAACCACATGCCGCAGGTCACCAAGAAGAAATTCCCGGCGTGGAACTATTACGGCCTCGATCGCGCCGACTACAACGTGGACGACGCCGACAAGGCGGTGATGGCGGGGTACTACCGCGTCGACCTGGCCACCGGAACCCTGGACGCGGTTCCCGACGGATTCTTCGACATCATCGTGATGTCGCATGTGCTGGAGCATTTGCGGAATGGTCTTGATGTTTTGGATGGCCTCGCGCGCAAACTGAAACCCGGCGGCCGCATTTACCTCGAGTTTCCCTCCGAACGCTCCCTCGGTTTACCGTCGATGAAAGGCACGTTGCAATTCTGCGACGACGAGACCCACGTGCGCGTATATGGTGTGCGCGAGGTCGCAAACCGGCTGATGGCCGGTGGGCTTACGGTCACCAAGGCGGGAGCGCGTCGCTATTGGTTGCGTATCGTCTTGCTTCCCCTCGTGGTCCCTTTCAAATTGCTCTTGGGCCGCGGGTTTGAGGCCGGTGATTTCTGGGACGTCACCGGCTTCGCCGATTACGTGTTCGCGCGCAAGCCTTTGGCGTGAACCGTTCCGGTCCGGGCGAGAGAGAGCAGGGCGCGGGCCGAGAGTTCCCAAGAAAACCGTTCACGCAAGGATTTCGGATCGGCGCGGCGCGCGGTCGGAGATGTGGCCTCAGTGAGCCCGCGTGCGATGGATTCCGGGTCGTGCGGGTCGAAGTATGCGGCATCGTTACCCAGGACTTCCCGGAACACCGCCAGATCGGAGCATGCCACCGCGGTCCCGGTCAATGCTGCATCCAGAAGCGGAATTCCGAAGCCTTCCTCCAGGGACGGATAAGCCAAGCAGGCCGCGTTCTCGTAAAGATGACGCAACTCCCCGTCCGTGACGAACCCGGTTAGCCGGACGCGGTCTGTCAGAGGTTCCCGACGCAGCATCGGTTCGAGCTCGTGCCGCGCGCCGGTCACGACCAGCTCGTGCGTGTCGTTCCGATTGAAGATCGCGAAAGCCCGCACGAGGTTGGAAAAATTCTTGCGCGGGTTGGTCATGCCCACCGCAAGAACATAGGGACGCTCCGTCATGTTGGGAGGAAGGGCGGCTTTCACGCGATCGAGTCCGCTGTCGGCGTTGTGAACGACGAACACCTTGTCCGCCCGCAGCTTTGCGGCCTTCAGGAGGCGGGCCTTCGCCGCGTGCGAGACCGTGATGATTCCCGTCGCGCAGGCGCGCATCGCCGCCAGATGCCCCCACAGCAAGGCGCTGTACTTCAGACCGTTGTGACGCCACAGGCCAATGAACGTCGCGTCGTGAACATATCCGAACGTTTTGAAACCGCTGTGCCATGCGGGAAGCCTTCCTTCGAACGAGACGAAGGCCTTGTATCCGTATCGGTAGCACAATGCAGGAATGGCGATTTGTTCGAACAGGTCGCTGAGCGGGTGGCTGGTCAGCGCCACGCGGGTTCGATGAATCCGGAATCCCGCCAAGTCTGCGGAATCAAGCACGTCCTGTGTGCGCCCGGTCAGAATGATGCCGATCTTCGGCCGCTCCTCCCCCGGGATTCCGCGCAGGATCTCCTGCGCCACGCGCCCCACTCCCGTCATGCCCGGCGTGATCCAGCGGGCGTCGAACAGGATGCCTTCCCGCCGTGCGACCTGCGTGTTCATGCGGCCCGGCTCCGGGCTCCAGCCAGCGCCGCGAGCGCAATCCAATGGTGACCGGCCTTGCGCAATGCGCGGGCCCGCGTCCCACCGCGCGTCAGCAGCCCGGCGGCCGTCCACCCCACGCCCCGAACCAAGGAGCGCGTCATCAGCATCAATCGGAAAACCAGGGCGTGAACGTGCCCGTGCATGAGGGCGAAGGAACGCAGGCGGCCTGCGTCGGACAGTAGCAGGCCGCGCAACGAAGCGTGATCCGTTGCGCCCCCGCCGAGGTGAACGATGGCGACATCGGGGATGTAGAGGCGCCGAATGCCTCTTTGTTTGGCGCGCCAACAAAATTCCACGTCTTCGCCGTACATGAAGATCTCGCGCGACAGGCCGCCGAGCGCGCGGTAAACGTCCCGTTTCATGAGGAGGAAGGCCCCGCACAACCAGTCGACCTCGAGGGGGCCGGATCCGGGGGCGGGGAGGGCCCCGAGCTTGCGCGCGTGGGCCGCCGCGACCGTGCCGAACGTCTCGCGCGCGAGGGAGGTCAGGGTCGGGAACGCCTCGGCGCTGAGCTGCAGGCTGCCGTCCAGGTTGAGGAGGCGGCAGCCGACGATTGCGTCGCCGTGCGCCTCCAGCGCGCGCAGGCAAGCGGGAAGAACCTCCTCGCGCGCCACGGTGTCGGTGTTCAGCAGCAGGACGTACTCGCCTTGGGCGATCTCCACGCCGCGGTTGTTGCCGCGCGCGAAACCCTCATTGGCCGGGCTGCGGATCACGCGCGCGTCGGGGAAGGCCGTCGCAAGGTGGTCGGCGCTCCCGTCGGTGGAGGCGTTGTCCACGATGATGAACTCAAGCGGCACGGAGGTTTCGTGCGCGCGCAGCGACGTGATCGCGGCTTCGGTCAGCGCGCGCGAGTTCCAGTTGACCAAGATGACGGAGGTGAGGGGAAACGTCATGATGCGCGCATCGCCTGCGTCGAAGTGCGGACAAAACCTGAAAGCCGCCGGCTCGGCGTGCCGAAAAACCCGCGCACGATCCCTTTGACATGGGTGAGGTGGCGCGTCGCTTCCGCCCCGTCCTTGCGTACGTAAGAGCGCAACGCCAAACGGCCGTGTACCGCGATCAGCAACATCAAGACGAGTGCGGTGCCGGGCGGACGCGCATGTTTGCGCAGGTAGAGGCGCCAACTTTCGTAAAACGTCGCGACGATCACGGGATTTTCGGGACCCTTGGAGGAGCCGCCACCGAGGTGAATGGCGCGGCACTGAGGAAGGTAATGGATGGGATGCCCGCTCTTCCACGCGCGATGAGCCCAGTCGGTTTCCTCGAAGTACAGGAAGAACGCCTCATCCAAAAGCCCCACGGTCGGCAAGTGCATGGCATTCACCAGAAAGTAGGCGCCGCACGGAAAATCGACGGGGCCTGACGGATGGTCGGGCCCGGGGACAACCGCACGCAGGGAACTGAAGGCGCGGGCCCGCAATTCTTTCACGAGCGTCGCGGGAGTCGGAAAGTGACCGTAGGACGGGCCGATGGTTCCATCGCCGTTGAGCAATAGCCCGCCCGCGCCGAACGCATTCGGGTTTTTCTCGAGGAACGCGATGCCCGCGAGCACCGAATCGTCGATGAGGAAGGCGTCGCTGTTCAGCAGAAGCACGAACTCCCCGGCGATGCGCCTGAGCGCGAGGTTGTTCGCCCGGGCGAACCCGAGATTCGCGGTGTTCAAAATGACGTGCAGGTGGGGCGTGGCCGCCGCGTGTTCCCGCAACCACTCCGGGCTGCCGTCCGTGGAGGCGTTGTCCACGACCCATACCTCGTACTTGAGCCGCCCCCGCAAATGCGTCTCGATGCTCTCGAGGCACTTTTTCAGCAGGGGAAGTCCCTGATAATTGACGATGACAAGGGACAGTTTCATGGGGTGTCGAGGGGGTGCGCGCGTCCTGGGGGGTGAATCGGCGGGGCGCCTCACGTTAGGAAAAACCGCCACCGGTGGCACCGTGGCCGGGGGCGCATGAAATCCGGGGGGTAACTTCATAAGTTATAGGGGTTTCGCCCGGTCGGACCGTGGTTTTTTGAAGGGAATGTTGTGCGGAATATTGGCCAACTCGATGTCCTGTCGTCAGACCTTCGCGTGGATTTTCAGGGGCGCCTTCGCCGGTTCCTCACGGCTTTTCAGGTCGCCCTCGCGCTGGGTGCGCTCCCGCTGCCCCTGATCGCCACGGCCCAGGAAGAGGGACTCGTGGGCGAGTCGCGCCTGATGCGCCAGCTCCCCCAGCAAACGCGCAGCACGTCGGCCCTCGCGCTTCCAAGCCCCCTGTCCGAGAACACGAAACAACTGGCCTTGTTGGGACCGGTCGATGAAGCCGCCTACGTGGTGGGCCCGGGCGACGAGTTTTTCGTGGCGGCGGGCGCCTTGACGCTCATGGCGCCGGTCGGCCCCGATGGTTTCGTGCTGATCGACGGCGTGCCGCCCGTGAACGTTTCCAAAATGCCGCTCGGCGACGCCAAGCGCGCGATCACCGAAGCGGCGAGCCGGTACTACAAGGGCGGGCCGATCCGCGTGTCCCTCGCGGTGGCCAAATCCTTCCAGGTTTCCGTGACGGGCGCGGTCACGACGCCGGGCGTCTATACGCTGGCGTCGGGTTCGACGCTCTCCGCCCTCGAGAAAATCGCCGACGGCATCACCCAGTCGGGTTCGTACAAGGTCACGATCCACTCGTCCCGCGGCCAAAAGACCGACTACGACCTCGGTGGCTATTACCGGGGCACCACCCTCGATGGCAACCCCCTGTTGTCGCAGGGCGACATCGTGGTGTTCCATGACGTCGACCAATCCCGTCCCACGGTGTTCGTGCGCGCGGGCAAGTCGGCGCGGTTGCTCGAGCTCGAGCCCGACGACAACCTGCAAACCGTCGTGTCGCGCGCGGGCAACTTCAAGGACAGCGTCGACTGGCAATCGGTCAGCGTCTACGAGGGCGACAAGCGCATCGAATCCGTCAGCAGGGCCCAGGCGGCCTCCTACAAACCCAAAGCGGGAACGGTGATCGAAGCGCACGCGTCGAAGCTCAAGGTGTTCATCAGCGGCACCGTGATGGTTCCGGGTTCCCTCGATTACGACGCCTCCAAATCGACCCTCGATTACATGGCCCAGGCGGGCCTCACCACGAATTCGGGTCCGGTTTCGCGGGCCGTGATTCTGGATTCCCGGGGCAAATCCACCAATGTCGACCCGGCCCACTATATCCCCAAACCGGGCGACCATATCGTGGTGCCGCGCTCGTTCGAGGCCCGGCTGCGCGATTACGTCGGCATCATGACCGCCGTGGGCAGCCTCGCCTTGGCCATCGCGACCTTCATGGTGCTCACCGAGTGATCGACGGGCGCGGCCGGTGCCGCGCCGCCCCTGGACGGTCAGGTTCCGCGCTGCGCGAGAAGGCCCTTGGCCACGGTTTCGAGGGCGTACCGCCGCTCCACGATCCGACGGTTGACCTCCGTCGCGGCCATGCGGCGCTCCTCCGTGCCGAAGCCTCCCATCACCTCGAGCAACTCCCCGGGGGTTTCAAACCGGGGGATGTCGAGGTCCTCGAGCCCTTCCGCTCCCAGTGCCGTTGAGACGATGGGTCGCCCGAAGGCCGCCGCCTCCAGCACCTTGGTGCGCAGACCGCGCCCCTCCCGGATCGGATTCACGAACACGCTGATCCCCTCGTAGAAATCGCGCAGGCGGGGGATGTTCTCCAGCAGGGTGACCGCCGGATTGCCATGCGCCGCCCCGCGGATTTCGGGGGTCATGCCGACCCCGCACAGCAAAAGGCGCGCTTCGGGTTCCGCCTTTTGAACGGCGGGAAACAGGTCGCTCAGCAGCCAAAGGGCCGCGTCCCGGTTCGGGATGTGATCGTAGTTGCCGATGAAGCCCAGAACCGGGTGCGCTTTCGGCGCGGGCAGCGGGGGGAATTCCTCCAGGGGCATCCCGTAATCGAGGATCCAGGTTCGCGGACCGGGCAACAGGCGCCGGGCGATGTCCCTCTCTTGCGGGGTGATGCAGGCCACGTCGGTGAGGCGCCGCGCGGCCTTGCGGTAGTACCACGCCCCTTGCGCGTGGCGCAGGCGGAAGCGCGCCTTGTCGCGCCATCGCGTCGCCTCGCGGGCGCTCAGCCGCCATTGCTCCAGCAGCAGGTCGTCCTCGATGTAGATGACCTTGCGGGACGGGGGAAGCAAGCCTCCGACCAGTAGCCTCAGGACCGAAGGATAGGCCAGCACGATCAGGTCCACCTCGTCGCGCCCCAGAAACGACCGGATGAGCGGTTCATGCGCGGCCACCGTGCGCTTCACCTCGGGAAGAAAGCCGAACCGGTCCCAAAGCGGAACCGACGGCGCGTTGGGGAGGAACAGCGCGTTTTCGAAATCGGCGCGCACCTTGTCGCCCGCGCCGTCCTCGCGGCATCCATCGAGGCACAACAGGCGCAGGTCGGATTGTTTCTCCAGGCTTTTGGCGAGGTAATACAGCCTTTTCGCGCCGCCGAACCGGGTGTCCCTGAACGGCGCCTGCGAGGAAACGAACAGGGTCTTCACGGCTGCTCGTCGGTATCGAACCACGGGAAGTATGCCAGGCGGTAGTTCATGCCCGGGGCTCGGTCACCGATCCTGCGCGCGGGATTTCCGGCCACGATCGCGCTCGGGGGAACATCGCGCGTGACCACCGCCCCGGCCCCCACCACCGCGCCGTCCCCGATGGTCACGCCGGGGAGAATCAGCGCGCGCGCGCCGATCCAGACGTGGTCGCCGATCGAGGTGGGTTTTGCGACGGCGCCGAAGGCGGGATCGTGAACCTCGTGCGTGAGGGAAAGCAGGCAGCATTCGGGCGAGATGCTCGTGTCCGAACCGATGGTGAGGCCGCCGCGTCCGTCGAGCCGGCAGTTCCGGTTGATGACGCTGCGCGCTCCGATTGAAAGTTTTCGTCCCGTCACGGTGCATCCCATATGAACCGCCGCGCCCCCGGCGATGCGGTACTTCAGGACGAGCCGCAGGTAGGCGGCCCGCGCGCGGTAGGAGGGGATCGCCGTCACGACGTGGTTGAACAGGTAGTAGGCACAGGCCACCAGCCACGGCTTCGGCCTGAAGAAGGGTCGTCGGGTATCGGAGGTCATAGATTTATACTTTCGCCCCACCTCATTGCGCGGGCCTTCTATTTGGCGACATCCACCCCATTGCCGTCGATCAGGCGGAACTATTTGTTCGGCGGCCTGCAGGCCCTCGTCGGCGCCGCGTTTCCGCTGGTCATGCTGTCCTACGCGGCCCGCATTCTGGGTCCCGAGTCACTGGGAAAATACTATTTCGCGAATTCGCTGGTCTCCTACTTTATCCTGGTGGCGGGATTGGGGATTCCGATCTATGGAACCCGCGAGATCGGCAAGGCGCGCGGCAATCCCGAGCAGCTGAGGCAATCCTTCCGTGAATTGTTCGCCATCAACCTCGGCGCCTCCCTGATCGCCTGGATCGCGTATCTCGTCGTGATCATCGCGGTTCCCCAGTTTCGTGCCGAGGGTTTGCTGTTCGGCATCGTTGGGCTTCTGCTGCTGAACAACGGGCTGAACCTCGACTATCTGTACGCGGGCCAGGAGCGACAGGATTTTCTCGCGTACCGATCGCTGGCGTCACGGGTCATCTCCCTGGTCTTGCTGGTGGTTCTGGTCCGGGAACCCGACGATTATCATCGACTTGCCGCCATCGCCGTCATTGCCGGAGTTTTCAACACCGCGCTTTCCCTCAAGGGGCTGCGCCAGCTCGGAGGCGGGACGCGCCGCCTCACGCTGAACCTCCGGCGCCACGTGCGGCCATTGGCGTATCTGGTGGCCTCGCTGGTTTTCGTCAACCTGTACGTCGTGTTCGACAGCGTGCTCCTCGGTTTGATCACCAGCGCGCATGAGGTCGGGTTCTTCAACGTTTCGATCAGGCCTTCCCGAACCTTCGCCCTCCTCATGACGGCCGTGACCGCGTCGATTACCCCCCGCCTGGCGTTGCTTTTGACGAACGACGACAAGGAAGCCCACGGATCCTTGCAGAGAAAGTCGTTCGAGATGTTGTTCTTCGCGGTGGTTCCCGTGGCGTTCACGCTTGCCGTGAGCAGCGGGCCGATCGTTTCGCTGTTGTTCGGTGATACCTACCGCGAAGCCTCCCTGGCCATGGCGCTGTCCGCGCCTTTGGTGCTCGTCAATTCCCTCACGGTGTTCGTCGGGTTCCAGATTCTGCTGCCGGCCCACAAGGAGCGCGGCATGATGTACGTGGCCCTGTGCGCGGCGAGCGTGGGAATTCTCCTGAACCTGACGCTCGCGCCGATGTGGGGACATCGCGGGGCGGTCGCGGCGGCCCTGGGCGCCGAGACGGCCTGCCTGCTCGCCCAGCTCCTGTTGGTCCGGAAAATGGGCCCGGGGCACCTTGCGCTCACGGGGGCGGTCTGGCGCTACGTCGCGGCGGGTGGCGCGATGGGCCTGACCCAGTGGATGCTGCTGTCCGGCGGCGCGAACACCGCGGCGTCCTCACTGGCGGCCTGGGCCGTATCGGGGATCGTTTACGTGGCGATGCTCGCCGTCATGAAGGACCCGCTGGTGCTCGCAGGGGTGCGGGCTGCGCTTTTAAGGCGCGGCGCAGCCTGATTTCAGACCTGCGGCGCTGCGTTCCGCTCGCCCGCGGATGACCCGGCCGCGTCCGTCGCACCGGAAGGATCCAGCTTTTCGGCGCCGTAGATCAACAGAATCCAGATCAACACGGCCCATCGCAAAAAGTAGCCGGAGGTGATGGACACGACGGCGTGGTTGATGACGAGCGTCATCACAAGAATGCCGAACACCTTGGCGTGGCGCGAAGGCTTCCGCGCGAGCCTCCAGCCGCGGTGGAAAATGGAGACGTACAGCCAGGCGAACAGGGCCAGTCCGAAGAAGCCGAATTTGTGGAGCAATTCGAAATACCCGGAGTGGATCGCCCACCAGTCGATGTAGCCGTTCACGCCGAGCTGCGTGAAGAACAGCCGGATGGTGGCTCCGGTGCCATGGCCGAAAAACGTGCGCTCATCCCAGATCGCCCACGACTCGTGCAACCGGTACCCCATCGAGGAGTAGGGGTCGGCCAGTTCGGTCGGAGAAAAACCCGCGAGGCGGTTGAGAAACAGGTCCGCGATGGATTGGCCGATCACAAGGGTCGCTCCGTAATTCACCACGATCGCGAGGCCCGCCAACCACAGGGCGGAACGGACAACTGTCCTGATCTCGAAACGGGTCGAGGTGACGAACATCGCCACCGCGTAGAAGCCGAGCGCGAACAGGGTGGAGAGCCAAAGCCCTCGGGTCTGAATCGCGATCAGCGCGAAGATGGTCAGGCCCAAGGCGGCCCACAGCCCCCTTTTGGTGCCCTTGGAAAAAGGCAACGACAGCAGGGCCACCGTCGCGAGAATGGCGTCGGACACGAAAATTTCGTTCCAGCTTTCGACCCGATAGCGCGTCACGAGGAACTGCCCGATCACCACCAGCGAATGAAGCGACGTCAGGAGGACGAACGTGAACAACAGGAGATAGATCTTCTTGGGTTCCCGGCCGTATTCATCCAGCTTGATGACCAGGGGAATCAGCAGCAGGGTCAGGATGGCCTTCAGATCGAAGGCGATGGAATCCGCCTTGCCACCGTTCACGATGGGCGGTATCGCGAGGATCAGGGCATAGGCCACGAACGCGTACAGCGGAACCATCGGGCCGTACAGCGGGAGCCGGAGCGTGGTCGGCTTGACCGCCAGAATCGCCAGGATCACGAACGTGATGATGAGGATGTCCGGCGTGAAGAGGAAGTAGAGGAAGGATCCCGGCCATCCCGGGGGGAAAAACACGATGGTGCCGGCGAACACCAGCACCAGAAAGCGGTATACGTTGAGGCGCTGGAACACCAGCGCGAGCGGGACGAGCAGGATCCCCGCGTGGGGAATGGCGGAGGCGTGCGAAAGGGCCGCCACCACTCCCAGGTAGACGCAGATGAACAACAGCTTCAGACCGCCGAAACGGTACGAGGCTGGCCTGAGCGTCAGGGCCGGTTGCGAATCGTCCATAGCGACCGGGCGATACCGGCGACTCTCGCGTAGTTTTCGGGATGGGAGGCCCGGTACTGCCGGATTCCGTCAAGCACCAAGGTGGCCACGCAGGCGACGATGAACGCGACGATGAACGCGATCTGCACCATCATCCGGCGTTTGGGGAAGAACCGCTTTTGCGGAACGGTCGCGGGGTCCAGGATCTGAACGTTCGGCGTGTTCTTCGACTCCTCGAACTTGGCTTCCTCGTATTGAGGGAGCATGAACTCGAGGATGGTCTGCTGAATCTCGAACTCGCGCTTGAGCCTCAGGAACTCGAGCGCCAGCTGCTGGCTTTCGCCGTAAGGGATCAGGAAGTCGGAAACGCGTCCCCGGCTGACCTCCTTGCGCATTTTATCCATCTGCTCGAGCTGAACCTTGAGCTCCCGAACCTGGGGGTGCTCTTCGGAAAAGGTTTTTCGGGCGATCTCAAGCGTGGTGCGCGCGGCCAGGTATTGCGCCTCCAGCTCGACGCCGGTTTTGATGGTCGCCTTCCCTTGCTCTTCCACATCCAGGATGTTGTGCTTTTTCTGGAACCTCGTGAGCTCCTCTTCGGCGTTCCGCAGGTTGGCCTTCACCGTGTCGAGCCGCTGACCCAGGAAGATCCTGTAGTTGCGGTTCTTTTCGGTCGTGAGCTTCACGTAAATCGCTTCGAGCTGCGTGACCATATAGGTCGCCATGGCGGCGGCCCGCTTCGGGTCCCGATCGATGGCTTCGACCACGATCGTCCCTCTTTCCTCATCGAGCCCGGCGCTGATGTTCTTGTTCAGCTGCTTGATGACGTCCTCGATGAAGTACCGCTTCTGCTTGTCGAACTTGTACAGCTTGATCAGGTCGAACTCTTCGATCATGTCCATCCGCAGGGAGCGGCTTTCCAGAATCGACATGTAGGTGTTGGTCAGGTCCGTCGGGGCGCCGTCCAGCATGCGGCTGATGCCGCCGATCTTTCCTAGCGGAACGCTTTTGAGGATGCGGCCGAAGGAGGACTCGGAGGCGCTTGACGGCGGGAGCAGAACCGCCTGGGAACTGTACTTGGGGGGAAGGATCACGCTGATGACGGCCGTGACGGCGGCAATGGCGAACGCAAATCCGAGGATCGGCAGCTTCTTGCGTGCGAGGAGCTGGAGGACATCCAGCATATTGACGCTTAACTCACGGTTTTTGCTCATGACCTGTCCGAGGTTGGTCGGGCCTACCAAAACACCCGACATCGGGCGTTCCGCCCAAGACAGGCCAATCTATCAATCGAGCCGGATAACGCCCACCGTTTACGCAGGGGCGGGGCGGCGGGCGAGCGGACGGTGAAAAAGGATGGAGCCACTTACCGGATTTGAACCGATGACCTACTCATTACGAATGAGCCGCTCTACCAACTGAGCTAAAGTGGCGGGAAAGCAAAGGTATCCCCAATCGGGTTTTTTTCCAAGTCTGACGGCCTTTGGCGCCGTTCCCGCAGGCCGAAACACGGGTTGCCGCTCAAAATTCCGCGTTGGTTGCCCGACCCTCCGCCCGCGCGGCGAATCCTTGGCCGGGACCTCTCAGGCGGGGGATTCGACCTGCCAGTAAGCGGCGCTCCCGTCGATGTCCTTGATGGCGGCGGTGAGCTTGCGGGACTTCAAAAAGTCGGCGACCGCCCTCTGGCAGGGCTCCCAGGAGAAATAATCGTCCACGATGACATAGCCGCCCACGCTGACCTTGTGGTACAGGTTGGTGAGGGAATCCATGGTCGAGCTGTACATGTCGCCGTCCAGGCGCAGGATGGCCAGCTTTTCCACGGGGGCCTTCGGCAGCGAGTCGCAGAACCAGCCCTTGAGAAAGCGCACCTGATCGTCCAGCAGGTCGAAGCGGGCGAAATTCGCCTTCACTTGTTCAAGCGAAACGCGGAGGTAGTCGAGGTGGTGCAGGTCGGCGCCATCGGAGGACGACACCGGCACCGGCATGCCCTCGAACGAGTCGGCGGCCCAGACGGTGCGGTCGCCGACGTCGTGAACCTTGAGCATCGCCCGCATGAAGATGCTGGTGCCGCCGCGCCAGACGCCCGTTTCGATGAAGTCACCGGGCACCTTCTTCGACAGAACGTCCTCGATGCAGGCCTGCAGCGCGTCGAGTCGTCGTCTTCCGGTCATGGTGTAGCCGAAGCAGGGCCAGTCGAGCCCTTTGTCCCGACGCTCCTGACTGAACGGCTTGAGCTTCACGAGAATGATGGCGCGTCGCCACAGCACCTTGACGATCAGCGCGTACAGCCGATGACGGAGCTTCTGAAGGGGGCTTTTGGGGCCGGCCTCATGCGTCGCCTCGATGATGCTCCACGAACTTTCCTCATAGATCGAGGCCGTGAGGCATTTCTTCAGAAGGTCCAGATACTGGTCTTGGTGCGTGCTCATGGCGTGCTCCGGGTCGGCTCATGCCTTGAGGCGATCGACCGCAACGGGAAAAGGGAAAAGGCGCGGCGCAGAAAATACATCGGTTGATCAAGGGTTTCGGTCGCCCTCGACCGTGCCGATCGCGGAGGTCGCGTTGCGGACGGGCGCGTCCATCGCGAATCCGTACTCCTCCCGCAAGCGCTGCGGCACCGCGTCGGTGCCTCCCGCCTGCAGTGAATTCAGGTCTCCGGCATCGAGCGTGCGCCGCGTCGCCCCGTGAAAATGGAAGGCGAACCGTTCATGAAGTTCCGCCGGGTACCCGACGAAGGCGTATCCCCGCTCGTACTTCAGGTACTGGAAGACATCGGCGCCGGTATCGCAGAACACGAAGGAGGGGCGGTGGCCGTTGTAGGTGTTCTTGAAAGGTGACAGCCACGACAGCGCGCGGGCGCGCAGGGCCGGAAACCGGAAGCGCGCGGCCAATAGCCGCGAGATCAGGCGGGACGGCGCGAAGTCGTTCAGGATGGTGCGCTCCCCGAAGCTCAATCCGGCCGCCAGGGCCTCGCGGACGCGCGCGGTCTTGAGCAGCGTCAGGGGGATCCACATGCGCTCCTGATAATACCCGACCCCGGGGCGATCGGGCAGCCAGCAGGGGCCGTGGACGAAGCCGCACCCGAAGACCCGCGGTTCGTCGATGAACGAGGTCATCATTCGGATGATCGCGGGGTCGATGATCTCGACATCGGAATCCACCAGAAGCACGTTGTCGGCGGGGATGCGCGCGAACAGCCAGTCCAGGGTTTTGCCGTGCTTCTGAAGAGGCGCGGAGAGAAGGTCGAACCCGAAGGATTTTTGCAACTCGCTGAAATGGGCCAGGCTTCCGTCGCCGTACTCGCAATCGATCAGGAGGACGGGCATTTCGGCGTGCCGGAGCGCGCTCAGCAGGGCCAGCGTCGAAACCGTTTTGGTTCCGACGTTGATGATCACCGCCCGGGAACGCGCGTGCGGCAGGTCTTCCAATCGGGTCAGCAAGGGCATGAACGCTCCACCGGGGAAATTTTCGCGGTTTCGGACGGCTTTGGAATCCAGGGAAGCCGGTCAGGTCGACCAGCTGCGGTAAGATAGGAGTTTCGGGGGGAATATCGCCTCTCACCCTCCCTTACGGCCACGGGGGTCCGGAGGTTACATTTCAAACCCTCCCAAGGAAGACACATGGCCAAAATTCAAGGATTGCACGGTTTGCGTCCCGCCCCGGAAACGGCGGCGCGCCTCGTCACCCCTCCGTACGACGTCATCAAGGAAGGCTCTCCTCTCGAGGCCTTTCTCAAGAAGAACCCCACCTCCTTTTACCACGTCACGCTGGGTCCCAACCCCGTCGAGGCCCTCGCCCTGCTGCAAAAACAGCGCGTGCTGGTGGCCGACGAGGAAGCCGCCTTTTACGTGTACGAGCAGACCTGGACCGGCGGGGGCCGCCTCGGCTTTTTTGCGGCCGTGGAAGTCTCCCCCTACGCCGAGGGCAACGTCATCCGCCACGAGAAGACCTTCGACGAGAAGGTGAAGGGGCGTCTGGCCGTCACCAAGGAAACCGGTTACACCCTGGAGCCGATCTTTCTGCTCACCAAATCGGCCATCGGGCCGACGCTGACCAAGGTCCGCGAGACGGGCAAGCCTTTGTACGAGTTCTCCAGCGACTTCCGCGAGCTGAACGACCTGCACGGTCTGCACACGCGCGTGTGGCGCGTGACGGAAGACTCGCCCGAGGGCGAGGCCTTGCGCGCCGCCGTGGCCGAGAACCCGTTGTACATCGCCGACGGCCACCACCGTTACCACGCCGCGCTGCTGGGCGGGCAAACCCATGCGATGGCCTACATCGTCGAGGACGCGCGCATCCTCGCCTACAACCGCGTGATCAACGGCAAGGCGACGTTCGCCGACATCAAGGACAAGCTCGATCTCGTCCCCGCCGAGGAGTTCGCCACCCCCGATCATCACGCTTTCTGCCTGTACTCCAAGGAAGGCGCCTTCACGCTCAAGGCGAAGACGGTGCCCGCGGACGTGGTGGGCCGTCTCGATTGCTCCATCCTCGAGCGCGAGCTGTACCCCCACCTTGGCGTGGAACATTCGATGATCCTGAAGAAGGAACACTTCGACTACTACCCCGAGTGGGATCTCGCGACCATGAAGCAACTGGTGGACGACGGCGAATACGACCTCGCGGTCGCTCTGCACCCCGTGTCCATCGACGAGCTGATCGCCGTGGCCGACGCCGGCATGTCGAACCCCGAGATCGTGATGCCGGAGAAGTCCACCTTCTTCGCGCCCAAGATCCTGTCGGGGATCGTGTTGTACAAGCACTCCTATAAATAGGGGCGCGCCCGCAACCCGACACCAAAGCCGCCCGCTGCGGGCGGCTTTTTTCATGCGGTCCGCGCGGGGTGATGCCGTAGGGGCGAAGAACTATTCGCCACTACGGCCGTTTCAGGTAATCGGCCATGACGAACCCGCGGCCGCCGAGGCGCCGCGCGAGGATCGTCGCGTACAACAACGCTTCGCGCCAGCGCGGAACCCAGGTCATCACGAACCGGGGCGTCAGCATGCGCCACCACGGGAACATCTCGCTCTCGTAGAGGTTGAAGTACAACTCCAGCAGAAAGTGGTATTTCGCGTCGGCGCGCCGGGACCGGAAGCGCACGCGCTTGCCGATGCCCAGATGCAGGAACAGGTTGAGCGCCATGCATTGGCGGAAGATCAGCGATGAGGTGTGGATCTGCAGCGGATCGGTGTCGTCGGTGACGGTCGACGGGTCCGCCGCGACCGCCTGCCCTTTCCACAGGTCGATGCGGTACGCCTGCGGTTTCGCGCCCGTGAGCACATAGGTGACGGGCTTGTTGCGGAAGACGAGCCGCGCCGCCAGCGGCAGGGCGGCGATGAAGCGCGCGAAATACTTGTGCACCAACGCGTCGGGCACCGCGGTCTTCGCCTCCAGCGCGTAGAACGTCTCCAGAACCGGCGCCATCTCGTCGCGGTAGGCCGCGAGGCGGTGGGCGCGTTCCCTGAACCACGGTTCCGCCGAAATGGAGAACCCCCCTTCGGCATCCCATGAATCCCCCGAGACCATCACCTTGAGCTGCGGCGATGTGATGCCGCGCGCGGCGAACACTTGTTCGACCTTTTGGGGTGTGGTGACGGTGTCGTTCATGCCGTAGGTGTCGCGGTGCAGAAAGCAGTGGTTGCTGGCGAAGGGGATGGCGAAACGGGCGCCGGTGCGGATCGCGAACTCGGCGAAGTCGCCCGCATAGCGTGAGCCGTCATCGGCGACCGCGCCGGGAGCGTCGGTGAAGTCGAAGCACAGGCGCGGATTGGCGGAACTGTGGCTGCGGAACACGAAATCGGGACGCGGGTGACGCGCGAGGATCTGGGCGAGCGGGCCGCCCATGAACTTGGCGTCGTTGGAGTTGAACAGCACGGTGCCGTCGCACTCCACCACGGCGGCGCTGTCCGTGAACGGATAGAACTGATACGAGGTGAGGGTGAAACCCGGAGCGAGTTCGACGCTCTGGCCGTGGGCGACTTCGCGCACGTCGGTGAAGCCCATGTCGAGCAGGTCGCGGCGCGTGCGGTGCGCGTTGCCGCGCGGTATCAGGATCGGCGTGTCGAGCGCGAACTTGCGGAGCGACGGCCCTTGGAAGTGGTCCCAGTGCACATGGGTGATGTAGATGAAATCCGGTTTCAATGAGGCGATGAGCTCGCGCGACACGGGAGGATAGTTCCACCAGGAGCGCCAGTAGGTGCTGCCGAGCAACCACGGGTCGAAAACAAGGGTTTTGCCCGCGCCTTGAACTTCAAGTCCGGCGTGTGAGAGGATCCGAAAACGCATGAGGCCTCATGAAGTTGGTCCGACAACGTCACATGACGAACATTCGGGCGAGGTTCAAACTTACGATTTGACGCCCTTTGACGCCACCGATTTGTACCGGCGCGCGCGGAAATCCGCGGGGCGCGGTCGGAGCGCGCCGCACAATCGGTCCTTACGCCCGCGAAATCTTCAGCACGATCTTTCCGGTCTGCTCCCCCGCATCCATGCGGGCGAGCGCGGCCTCCACGTCGACGAGGTCGTAGGTCGCGTCCACGGGCGGGCGCAGGTCGTGCCGCGCGATGAAATCGAGCATGTCACGGAAATCGCGCGGAGAACCCATCGCCGTACCCAAAATCGACAGCTGTTTGAAGAACGCCTTGCGCATGGGAATTTCCCCCGCGCCCGCCGTGGCCCCGAAGAACACCAGGCGCCCGCCGGGCCTCAAGGCGTCGGCGATTTCACCCCACCCCGCGCCGCCGGCGCTGTCGATGCACAGGTCAAAAGGGCCGGCCTGCGCGGCCAAGGCGGCGCCCCACCCCACGCTTGCGTACAACGCGCCGCCCGCCGCTCCCTCGCGCCGTGCCGTCTCGAGCTTCGCCTGCGACCCGGAGGTCACCCACACCTGCGCGCCCGCGGCGCGCGCGAAGCGCAGCGCCCATTGCGACACGCCGCCGCCGATGCCGGTGAGCAGAACGCGTTGTCCTGGTCGACCTTCCTTCAAGCCGCCGCGGTGGAACAAGGCGCGGTGCGCGGTCAGGCCTGCAAGCGGCAACGCGGCGGCCTCTTCGGCCGACCACCCGGCGGGCGCGTCGTGCAGCTGCGCCACCGACACGCGCACCGCCTCCGCGAAGGTTCCCGCGTCGGGGATTCCCAGAATGCGCCACAGCGGCCCGGGGGCCTCGTCATCCTCCCCCCAATCGAGCGAGGGGTTGATGATCACCCTGCGGCCGACCCAGGCGCTGTCCGCTCCGTCGCCCACGGCCTCCACCACCCCGCAGCCATCAGACCCCAAAGCGCAGGGGAGCCCGGCCATTTTTCCGTACGCGCCTTTGCGTTGCCAGAGATCACGATGGTTGAGCGCGGCGGCCTGCAAGCGGACGAGCGCTTCGCCGGGGCGGGGAGTGGGGGTTTCCACGGTCTCAAGCGAAAGGGGTTGCCCTTCGGTTTTCAGAATCGCGGCGCGGTGGGTGGCGGGTGTCGTCATGCTTGTCGCGGCCGCAAGGCTTCAGGAGATTTTGGGCGCGCGCCACAGATCGGGCGTGGCCAGTTGCGTGGCGCCCGCGGCCTTCAGGTAGAGGAACAGTTGCATGCGGTAGCCCGTGAGCCAGCGGTAGGGGTAATGCACCAGCGCCTCGGCCTTGGTGAAGGTCTCACCCCAGGGGAAGGTCATGGTTTCGCGCGCCAAGGCCTCCGGGTTCAGCGCGCGCAAGGCGCGCTCCACTTCAATGGCCTGCAGGCGCATCAGGCGGGGAAAATCGGAGGCCGGCATGTCCTTCGCCATCTCCATCGCGGGCGGCGTCGCGTTCCAGTCGCCGGCCGCCACGCGCAGCACGCCGTTGCGCGGCCCCTTGGAGAGGTACTTCAGAAGTTCGAGGGTGGTGCGCTGCGCGGGGGAGGGGCGATAGTCGAGACCGCCCGGGGGCATCTTCTCGTACAACGCGATGCAGATGTCGGTTTCGGTGCGCCAGAACGTGAGGAAGGAGTCGAGTGTGAGCATGCAGGGGAAGATACCTCACCCCCGGCCCCTCTCCAATCGACAGCGCCGCATCACTTAGCGCCGTCATCCTCACCCCCAGCCCCTCTCCAAATCGTTGGGGAGGGGTGGGGGCGAGGATGGAAGACTTCCCGCGGGAAAGGGGCAGGGTGAGGGTCTTGCACCTCTCCTCCATCCCCCCTTCCCTAAACCGTCTCGCGCCGGCGCGCGGCGAAATCCATCGCCTCCAGCGCGCGGTCGATCAGCGCGGCGCCCTCGTCGGCGTTCGCCGGGTCGTTCACATGACGCGCGGCGCCCTCCGCGAGGGTGGTCCTCCACGCCTTGGCTCCCGGCGCGCCGAGGAAGAACCCGTGCAAATGCCGCGCGATGAAGTGCAGCCGCTCGCCTTCGGCGAGGCGCGCGCGCACGTAGGGCACATAGGCGCGCACCACCTCCGCCGCCGTGGGCGGTCGCGCGATCTCGCCGTGAAAGCGCGCGTCAACGCCCGCGAGCATCATGGGGTCGCGGTAGGCCTCGCGGCCGATCATCACGCCGTCGAGCTCGTGGAACCACGGTTCCGCTTGGTCGAGCGAAACGATGCCGCCGTTGAGCACGAACTGCAGCTCCGGAAAATCCTTTTTGAGACGGCTCACCACCTCGTAGTGCAGCGGCGGTTTCTCGCGGTTCTCCTTGGGCGACAGCCCTTTCAGCCAAGCCTTGCGCGCGTGCACCGAAAAGTGCGTGCAGCCGCCGTCGGCCACCGTCGCCACGAAACGCGTCAGTTCCTCGTACGAATCCCTGTCGTCGATGCCGATGCGGTGTTTCACCGTCACGGGCACCGCGGGGCCCGCGCCGCGGATCATGGCTTTCACGCAGTCGCGCACGAGTTCGGGTTCGGCCATCAGGCAGGCGCCGAACTTGCCCGACTGCACGCGGTCGCTGGGACAACCGCAGTTCAGGTTGATCTCGTCGTAGCCCCGCTCCGCGCCCAGCGCGGCGCAGCGTTCCAGTTCGTCGGGGTCGCTTCCGCCCAGCTGCAAGGCCACCGGGTGTTCCTCGGGGCTGTAGGCCAGCAGAAATTCCTTCTTGCCGTGAATGATCGCCGGCGCGGTCACCATCTCGGTGTACAGCCGCACATGCCGCGAAACCAGGCGCGCCAAAAACCGGAAATGCCGGTCGGTGCATTCCATCATGGGGGCGACGGAGATGTGTTTAGCGATCAAGGGCATGGGGGAAAAGGTAGTGAGTGAATGGATGATGGATGAAACTCAGAACTCAGAACTCAGAACTCAGAGTGCACAAACAATCCGGATGACGTCAGTCAAGGAATCGCAGAACTCGGTTATCAAGGGAGGCCACAGACCGTACTCCTTAAGGGCTCCTACGCGAATCATGATTGTCTTGCAGCTTCCGAGTTCAGAGCTCTGAGTTCTGAGTTTTATCACTCATCACTTCTTTGTCTCCCCCAGCCCCGCTCCCAGCCAAATGCTCGCGAGGATGCCCGCCGCCGCGAGCCAGCCCACCAGGCCGTAGCGCTCGAAGCGGCCCCCGGCGCCTTCCACGATGATGAGGCCCGCCGCGAAGCTGCCCGCGCCCGAGGCGATCTGCTGCATGGCGGTGTTGAGGCTCATGAAACCGCCGCGCAGGCGCGGCTCCACCACCGTGGTCAAAAGCGCCATGCCCGGCGCCGAGCGGCCCGAGACCAGCACCATGAACACCACCGTCATCGCGATGGCCGCGTAAAGCCCCCACGCACCGAAGTGCGTCAGCAGCAGCACCGGGCCCACCGCGGCCAGGCTGATCCACGCGAACACGCGGAACAGCCCGTGGCGGTCGCCCAAGGCGCCGAACCAGCGCAGCGTGAAGAACGTGAACAGGCCGCCCGCGAAGAACAGCCACGGCAGCTCGTCGTTGGCCACGTTCGAATTGGCCACGAAGTAGCTGCTGATGTAGGGAATCACCATGAAGGTGGAGCCCATCATCGCGAAGGTGAAGGCGAAGGCGCGCCAGTGGATCGGCTTGCCGAGGATGGCGCCGAAATCCGCGAGCGCGCCGGTGATGAGCGCGGGGCGGCGCATGCGCGGCAACAGGCGCAAGGCCACGAACCACATCAGCAACGAACCGACGGTGAGTGCCACGAAGGGCATTTTCCAGCCGAAGTGGTTGGAGAGGTACAGGCCCAGCGGCACGCCCGCGATGGAGGCCACCGAGAAGGCCGTCATCACAAGGCCCATGGCCGCGCCCCGGCGCGCCATGGGGATCGCGTCGCCGATGAGGGCGAACACCAGGGCCACCATCACCCCGCCGAAGCCCCCGCACACGATGCGGGCGAGCAGCAGCAAATGGGCGTTGGGCGCGAGCGCGCACAGCAAGGTGCCCAGGATGAATCCCATATACACCACCAGCATGGCCTTCTTGCGCTCGAAGCGGTCAAGGAAGATCGCCGACAGGATGCCCGCGATGCCGGCGCTGAAGGTGTAAGCCGAAACCATCGACCCGAACGCCGCCGGCGTCAGCGACATGGTCTTCATCAGCAACGGGCCCATCGGCATCAAAATCATGAAGTCGACCACGTGGGTGAACTGCATGGCCGCGAGCAAAAGCAGGAAATTGCGCTCGTGCTTGGGATTCTGGAAATAGGGAAGGTCCTGTGTCGGAGCGTTCATGAACATCCTGGGGGGGTGGCCGCGGGGCCGGGGAAGGGGTCAAGAGTAGCACCTTCACCACGGTTGAGGTCAAGGTGCCCGGCGGAAGTTGTCCGCGAATTGACGAGAGGGTTTCGTCGTGGATCGCCACCGTGAATAAAAAAAGGGCGGTCCGCACCGCGAACCGCCCTTCGTCATCATCATGATGGCGGAACCGCCTGCGGGGACGAGACATGCCTCGTCCCTGCGGCGTCTTGGGTTACTTGCCTGCGGGGCGGACGCCCTCGAAGGCCAGCACGAGGTCGACTTCGGGCGCGACCACCATGCCGCCGCTTTCGAGCAGCGCGCTCCACTTCAGGTTGAAGTCGAGGCGGTTGATGCGGCCCGTGGCGGTGAAGGCCGCGCGCTCCATGCCCCACGGATCCTTCGCGAGGATGCCCGTGCCCTTCACCTTCAGCACGATCTCCTTGGTGACGTCGCGGATGGTCAGGTCGCCCACCAGCTCGGCGGTGCTGTCCTTCATGTTGACCTTGCGCACCGACTTGCTCACGAACTTGATCTCGGGGAACTGTTCGGCGTTGAAGAAGTCGTCGCTCTTCAGGTGGCCGTCGCGTTTGGCGTTGTTGGTGTTCACGCTGGCGACCTTGATCACCGCCGAGCCGGTGGTGGCCTTCACGTTTTTGGGGTCCACATTGAAGGTGCCCGAGATCTCGCTGAACGAGCCGGTCACGGTGGAAATGCCCATGTGCTTGACCTTGAACAGCACGTCGCTGTGTGAGGCGTCGATGGTGTATTCAGCCGCGCCGACGGACAGGGCGCCGGCGAGCACGGTTGCGAAAGCGCTAAGGCGCAACGTTTTGAACTGGAACATGAGAACTCCTTGGGGTTGTATTCGCGTTATGACGATGCTCCGCCGAACGAAGGGCGTGACCGGTAATATATATGAATAGTCGTTAAAACGACAACATGGGAAAGCCAACCGAAACACCTGAAATTTCAAGCAAACAAGAAAACCCGGAATTCCGGGGTTGGGGGGCGTTTCGGGGCTTTTTTCTGTGGCAATCCCGGTACCGACCAAGGTGCTGTCCGTCCCGCCGTGCGCCCGGGGAAATGCTCCCAAGGCGACCGCACCCCCGAAAACGGCCTTCGAAAAGGCGGGGGCGGCGACGGCGCGACCGCCCTAAACTTCCAGATCGATGCCGATGGGGCAGTGATCGGAGCCCATCACGTCCGCCAGGATGTACGACTTCTTCACCTGCTTCAACAGCGAGGTGCTGACGAAGAAGTAATCGATGCGCCAGCCGATGTTGCGGTCGCGCGCGCGCGACTGCTGATCCCACCAGGTGTACTGCTCGGGCAGGTCGGGGTGCTGTTCGCGGAACACGTCGTGGAACCCGGCCGCGAGGAAGCGGTCCATCCACGCGCACTCCTCGGGGAGGAAGCCGGAGATTTTGCGGTTGGCCTTGGGGCGGGCCAGGTCGATCTCCTTGTGCGCGGTGTTCACGTCGCCGCACACGATCACGTTCTTGCCCTCGGCGATCAGTTTCTCGCACATCGTCTGGAAGGCTTCGTAGAAGTCCATCTTGTAGCGCAGGCGCTCCTCGCGCGACTTGCCGTTGGGGAAGTACACGTTGAAGAGGATGAAGTCGGCGAAGTCGGCGCGCACCACGCGCCCCTCGTTGTCGGTCTCCGGCAGGCCGAGGTCGCAGGCCGTGAACAGAGGCTTCTCGGGGCTGTACACCGCCGTGCCGCTGTAGCCCTTGCGTTCGCCCGAGCAGAAGGTCCAGTAGCCGTCGGGCAGATCGCGCAGGCTCGCGACCACCTGCTCCTCGTGGGCCTTGGTCTCCTGCAATCCGAGGATGTCGGGCTTGTGCTCGAGCAGGAATTCCTTGAAGCCTTTTTTCAGCACGGCGCGCAGGCCGTTGACGTTCCAGGAGTAAATGCGGAGGGTACGGTTTGCCATGGAGGGAAATTAGCTAACAGCGGACAGCTTACAGCTGACAGCCCGCGTTTGGTTCCCCTCTTCCGCGAGAAGCATGGGCGAAGCCCGGGCAGAGACAGAATCGAGAGATGCGAGTGGGTGGGGCGAGGGCAGGGTGAGGGTTCTTGGACCTCGCCTCTACTTCGGAAGCCCGAGCGCGAACCGGATTTTCGGGAAGTTCTTCAGCGCGCGGTTCGCGGCGTGCGCCAGGGCGTAGCTTCCCGCCAGCACGAAGGCGATGCGCAGCACGAAAACGGCGGGCCCCAGGTCGGTGAGGAAGGTGTCCGCCAGCCGCAGCACGTGGGTGTGCGCCAGGTACACGAAGAACGAAAAGGGCGCGACGTAGGTGAAGAACCATTGCCAGCGCGGGTTGGCGTGCACGCGGGTCTTCAGCCAGGCGCGGTGCTTCAGCAGCAGGATCAGGCAGGCCACGCAATAGGTCACCACCACCCAGCGGTTGAAATGATCCGCGTAGGCCAGCTTCTTTTTCTGCACCGCGATGTTGATCCAGAACTCCACGCACACCAGCGCCAGCGCGCCCGTCCACAGCGTCCAAACCTGCGCGCGCGACATGCGGTTCAGGAGTCCCGCCATCCACCCCGGGTTCCACGCCGCGTACGACCCCGCCGCGCAATACGGCAAAAAGAAGATCAGCAGGTAGGCGTACAACGTCGGCAGCTGCCAGTCGATCAGGCGATAGTATGCCTCAACCGGCGACATGATCGCCAGCATGGGCAGCACCGTGGCCGCCAAAAACCACGGCGAGCGCGTCCACTTGTAAATGAGCGGGAAAATCAGGTAGAACTGGAAGATGACGATCAGGAAGTAGTACTGGTAGTCGAAGCCGCGCAGAAAGAAGAAGTCGGCGAACCGCCCCAGCGCCGTGCCCGGCGCCTCGAGCCAGGGCAGCGAGCCCAGAAACCCGAGGTGCCGATACGAGGTGAGGGCCGACCACAGGAAGAACGGCGCCACGATCCGGGGCATGCGCCGCCGGTAGTATTGCAGCAGCGGCAGCGGGTTGGCCTTCTGCTGCATGGTGAGCGCGTAGCCCGAGAGCAGGAAGAACGCCGGCACGGTGAAGCGGGAAAACTGGTCGAGCAAGGTGGCCAGCGCACCCGGCGACAGAAAATCATGTCGCGCGTAAAAATCCTTCACCCACAAATTGATGCAATGCGTCATCACCACCACGGTGCTGGCGGTCGCGCGCAGCAGGTCGCCATCGCGTCGCGAGAGCAGCGGGGGCGTGGGGGCGGACGGGGTGGGGTCGACGGGGGCGGCGGTTGCGGTCACGCGTGGTTCCGGGTGTCAGGTGGGAGGGACAACAAAGGTAGTAGGGGCGAGCCCCCGCTCGCCCTCCCAGCAACCAGAACCTAGGACCCTAGTGTTAGAAGGGCGACAAGGAGGTCGCCCATACGAAAAGGCCTACGGCCTTTCCCCCCGCAACGCCACGCCGTTCAGCCAGGCGCGTACGCCCGCGGCGTTTTCGACGCGCAGGCCCGCCAAGTCGTAGGTCGCGGCGCGCACGCCGGAGGGCGGCGTGAGCAGGCCTTCGGTGCGCCGCATCAGACGCCCGTCGCTCCCGTAAAATTCGACGCGCAAGGTCTGCGCCCCGGACGCAAACGCCCCGGCCGGCAACAGGAACGCGCGGTTGCCGATGCGCACCCGCGACTCCTGGTGAGGCGCGGCGGCGCGCACGGGCGTGGCGCTCACCAGAGAGAAGCTCACCAGCGTCCGCAACACAAGCGGCCCGCTGGTGGCCTTGGCGCGCAGGGCATAGCCGCCCAGCGCCGAGGTTCCCGAGTTCCAGGCGAACGCGCCGGTCGGCGACAGAGTGCCGCCGGCGGGCAGGCCGATGGGGCTGAAGGTGAATCCGGTGCGCGGCCCCGCGGAGTCGCGCACCGTCAGCGCGTAGGCGACGGCCGCGCCGGGGGCCCACGAGGTGTCGAGCGTATCGCTCACGGCGATGCGCGGCAGCGTGCGCAGGTAGAAGTCGAGGCCCTTGGCGGCGTTGAGGCGGCCGCCGGTCGCCACTTTGCCCGCGTAGATCGGATCCGTGGTCACGCCCGCGAGCATGAGCGAGCGGGTGAGCGGAACGCCCATGCGGTCGGACGCCAGGCGCATGAGGCCCGCGTAGCCCGCGAAGTAAGGCGCGGCCAGCGAGGTGCCGCCGGTGACCGTGACCACGTTGTGCTTGGCCGAATCGAGGTCGGCGTATTCGATGCGCAGGTCGTCGATGCGCAGCACGCGGCCGCTCGCCGAACGCGTCCCCGAGCAGGCGGTGCCCGAGGTGTTGTACACGCACACGCGGAACATCAGCTTGAACAGTTTGTCGTCCACGTCGCCCAGGTTGACCGAGATGAGCTCGTTGTTCAGGGTCGAACCGGTGCCGCCCACGCTGATGGGTTCGGTCGAACCGGCCGGAAGCACGTAGATGTCGAGCCCGTCGCTGCTGTTGGCGGGCGTAAGGCTCAGGCGGAAGGTGAGCAGGCCGCCGCGCTTGCCGCGCAGGTCGATGCTGTCGAGCGCGGCGGTGGTGGTGTTGCCCGAAACCCAGCGCAGGCTCTTCGCCCCTTCCATGGTGTCCGGACTGGCCTGCCAGGTGCCTCCCGTGAAGGTCCAGCGCGGATCGTTGAAGTTCTCGAATTTCTCCGTGTGGCGCGTGAGGGCGGGGGGGATGCCCGTGGTGACGATGTGGTCGCCGGGCGCGGTGAGGTCGGCCTTGGTGGCCCCGTAGTTGGAAAACCCCGTGATGTGTTTCGACTGGTCGTGCGCCGCGACGCCGTAGACGTTCGCGAACCCGTACGAGAACGGCTGGCGCGGGTTGGCGTCGAGGTCGAGCCCGCTGTTGCCGGTGGCGGCCGAAACGATCACCCCCGCGTCGCGCGCGGCGATGAAGGCGTTGCGCAGCGTGGTGTTGGTCGTGCCGCTCCCGATGCCGATGCTGAAGTTGATCGCGTGAGCGCCGCGCGCCACCGCGTAGCGGATGCCGGCGGCGATGTCCTCGGTGTTTCCGAAGCCCGCCGTGCTGAGCACGCGCACCGGCAATATCCTGACGCGCGGCACCATCCCCGGAATACCGGTGCCGTTCTCGAAGCTCGCGGCGATCACGCCACCGGTCATCGTCCCGTGGCCGTTGTAGTCCTGTGCGTCGTTGTCGCCGTCCACGAAATCCCACCCGCGCACGTCGTCGATGAACCCGTTGTTGTCGTCATCCACCCCGGGCGCCCCGTTGGCCTCCGCCGCATTCACCGCATAACGCCCCTGCAGGTCGTGATGCAGAAAATCGAACCCCGCGTCCAGCACTGCGATCACCAAGGTGTCGGCCCCGTCGAAGCGTTCCCACACCGGCGCCATGTTGACGCCCGCGCCCGCCGCGTGCCCGCACAGCACGCTGGTGTCGAGATAGGCCCACAGGGTCTTTTGCCGGCAATGATCCTTGTCCTCCTCCTTCTGGGTGGCGTTGTGGATATACGCTGCGTCGGCCGGAAGGTACCCGGCCGGATAAGCCGGCGCGGCCTCCTCGACCGGCCCCCCCGCTTCGCGCTGAAGGCGCAGGCGCGCCTTGTGCCGACGCGTCGCCTCATCGGCTCCGGTGTCACCCTCCTCCGCGGCGAGCCGCATCAACGCGCGGCGGGACAACCTGAAGGTGTTGCCCTTCATGCTGAAGGCGTCCGTGGAGTCCTTGCGCAGAAACCGCTTCAGGCGTTCGCGCCGCGTCGAATCGCTGACGACGAAGCGGGCGGGCGCGAATTCGGCCGACACGGCAAGGTTGGGGGTGGGGCGGGCCTCCGGTTTCGGGGCCGCGCGCGCGGGGATCGCGGTGAAGGCCGTGGCGGCCATCAGCGCGGCGAGTGTCAGGTGCGAAAAGGCGGTGACGGGTTTCACGGCCTTAATTTACGTGGTCGAAGGCGTTTCGGTTTGCCGATTCCGGCGACGGGCGGGGACAGAACGGCCTGCCGGCGTTGCGTGGCTCTTCCCTGTTTCCGATTTTGCGCCATGCCGCGGGGAACTCCCGCCGATCAACACGGCACCCCCGACATGTCGGCGTTCATTTCCCCTTTCTGAGCGTTCGGATTTTGGCTTCGCGCCAACGTCCGCAGATGCCTGGCGCGCGCCCCGACCTCGGGCGGTTAAATTGTGCCTTCGCCTCAAATCGGGAATCCGCATGAAAACTGGCGTTCTGCTTCTCAACCTCGGCAGCCCCGAGGCCCCCACCGCGGCGGCCGTCCGCCCTTACCTGCGCGAGTTTTTGTCCGACCCCCGCGTGATCGACATCCCCGCGCCCCTGCGCTGGATTTTGTTGAACCTGTTCATTTTGCCCACCCGCCCCGCCAAATCGGCCGAGGCATATTCCCAGGTGTGGATGCCCGAGGGCTCCCCGCTTTTGGTGCACAGCCGCGCCTTCACCGAGAAAATGGCGCGCGAACTGGGCGATGAGTACGTGGTGGGTTTGGGGATGCGCTACGGCAATCCGTCGATCCCGTCGGTGCTGGACGCGCTGTTGCGTGAGCCGCTGAAGGAATTGGTGGTGGTGCCGTTGTATCCGCAATACGCATCGTCGAGCACGGGCACCGCGCTCGAGGTGGTGTTGCGCGAGTTGTCGACGCGTTGGAACATTCCGCCCGTGCGCGTGACCGAGCCGTTCTTCAACGATCACGGGTACATCGAAGCGATGGCGGAAAACGCCGCGCCGCATCTTGAGGCCTTCAAACCCGACCATGTGCTCTTCAGCTATCACGGTTTGCCCGAACGGCACATCCGTAAATCGGAAGGCGCTCCGGGCCATTGCCTGGCCGCCGACGACTCTTGCTGCGCGTCGCTGACCGCGCGCAACGCGTTCTGCTACCGCGCCCAGAGCTTCGCGACCACGCGCGCCCTGGTGGCGCGCCTGAACCTGGGCGCGGCGCACACATCGACCGCGTTTCAATCGCGTCTGGGCCGCACGCCGTGGATCAAGCCCTACACCGACGAAGTGCTGGTGACGCTGGCGCGCGCGGGCGTGAAGCGCCTCGCGGTGTTTTCGCCGTCGTTCGTCGCCGATTGCCTCGAAACGCTCGAGGAGATGTCGATCCGCGGCGCGGAAACCTTCGTGGAGGCGGGCGGCGAGGCCTTGCACCTCATTCCCGCCCTCAACGCGCACGACGCCTGGGTGGGTGCGGCGGCCGGCATCATTCGTCGCTGAGCCTGTTTCGGCGCGTGGCGCGGGCTCGCGACGAGCCCCGAAATGGCCCCACCATGAAAAATTTTCGGCCTCACCGGACTTTTTTCACTTTTTTCGACAAAGACCGTTGACGGTCATTGCGAACCCGTTTACCTTTGCTCTCCCGTTTGAGACTGACCTGTCGGTCATCTGAAACGGCGTCTCGCCCTCAGCGGCAGCCGGCACCTTGACAGTAGAAGAGAGCAAGGAGAAGGCGGATAGGCCTTGCCACTGTTTTGCAGTGGTCAATAAGGAAAGCCGCGGAAGTGGTTCGATG
>Ga0209594_1000024_pt1 | contig 129827 bp, 98 predicted proteins | sample AshMeaCrysSpring_FD_184126 | JGI IMG/M metagenome (GOLD analysis project Ga0209594, IMG submission 184126) | Groundwater microbial communities from Big Spring, Nevada to study Microbial Dark Matter (Phase II) - Ash Meadows Crystal Spring... | ecosystem: Environmental > Aquatic > Deep subsurface...
ATATTGCTTGAAGATGAGATCGGACTTTATTATAGTATTGATTGATGGACTTTAACGGTCTGCCATTGATCAAGATTGGTGGGATTCCAGCTTGATTGAAAGTTAATGTAGCGAGGTTGTTCAATCCAATATCAATACTTGCATAGCTGTTTTCATCTAACTCGTATTGTACTTGTTCAGCTTCATAAATCACCTCAATTACATAATGATTCAGTCTGGGGATGATACGAACTTGTTTGATTTTTGATGTTTCGACAGTTGTTTTAAGATAAATTTCAGTTTGACTGGGATGAATAATACCTTGTTTAAGTTGCGGTTGGCTGAGGGCTTGATTTGTATAAATCAGCAGATTCCGACCGCTCTCTTTTTTTTTGTATTTCGGCAGTTTCGGACGACCTAAAAATCTTTCCGGGTGTTCTTTATAAGCTTGATTTGCTGCTAAAAAACTTTTCCAATTGCGATCTAAGACCATTAGGATTTGTTGAGAGACTTTGGCGGGTAAGGCTTGATAAGGTTCAGTCCCTTGTACCGCTTTTTGAATATCATTGTACGGCCGATAGAAATGATCGAATATAAAAGACTGCCTGACCTTATAATTAGCGTAGTTATAGAGATTTTTGGACAGCCAACACAGTCGGTCGATTTCACGGAAAAACCGATGTCTGGGTTGGATAATATGTCTTTCTACTAATCTCATGGGTTCAGCTAAATTTCAGAGCAATCATTTAACCTATTAGCTACTCTAATAGTCTCAGAGTTTCCACCCAATTTTTCTTGATGCTTATTGTACCATTAAACTTGAGAGTGAAGTCACTAAGTTTTAACGGAATTTTCCAGCAAAGTTTGCTACAGAAACTCATGACAGATTTGACGGCATTTGACTACATTTGACTACATTTGACTACATTTGCGTACAACGTTTATGATACCTGCTAATGTCGTCAATTTGACCTGGATTCCCTGTCCCAACCGCGCCGGCGGGAACCACGCGGTTGGGACGTTAGGGCTTTATTGACTTGCAAGTCCCTAATTTAAACCGCGATAGAGTTTTGCAATGGCAAATTCTAAGTTAATACTACTGAGAAAAATATAATCTTCTGATTGATAAATAACAGTCTCCCATGTATTCGTATTTGTCCGACGGCGACATTCTACCTGTTGTTTGTCTTGAGAAATTAAAACATATTCTTGTAAGGTTTCAAGCTTTTGATAATCCTCAAACTTTTCGCTTAAGTCAAAAGCTTCTGTACTGGGATAAAGCACTTCAGCAATGAGTTTAGGATGACGTTTAACATAGCGGTCATCACGATCGCGCGGAGCGCAAGTTACAAATGCATCGGGATAATAATAAAACTGATCTTGATAGTTTACCTTAACATTACCAGAATAGAAGCGGCATTCGGTGTCATCACCCAGGTGGTTATCAATTAGCTTGAGAAAATTAAACGCAATGCGATCATGATTATCACTGCCGCCAGACATCGCATACACTAAACCCCGGCGATATTCGTGACGAATTGGGTTTTGGCGTTCAATATTAAGATATTCTTCCGGGCTAATATAGTTGGGAACTGCTATCATCAAAAGTCGTCCATTTCAATACTTTAACTTAGAAGCAATCACAATTCTTTTCAGTCAATTTCAGGGCTGAATTAAATTCTTTTCAGAAATTGTAATCATACCTCCGGTGACATAAAACTGTCCTACACTCCATAAAAAGAGAGCAACAATTAGGAATTATAATCGTATCATTGAAATTCAATGAATAACAACAGTAAACTGGCTGAAAAACCATTTGATTGGGCTTTGTGGTATTCTCCGGGTTCAATTAATTGAGTTCAATGAAGATTCTAACTTGAGTTCTGAACTCTTTTTGATTTTTACCCTACATACCCCCGGCAGCTTTGCTAACCGGGGGTTTTAATTGGCTCACCCTACGAGTCCTATTTTTTGCCTTTCCAAGCAAAAGGTTTAAACAGCTTAGCTTCAAACGGTTTACCTTTTAACATCCGGTTCCAATAGATCCAGGGAAGCACGTACTTTTTAGCAAACCACATACTATAGCGTTCCTTTGCCGGGTTGAAGGGAAAGCTGCTATCAATCTTCCTGTCATAGTCAAATTCAGCCATCACCGTAGAGTTATACCCAGTAATTAAGGGGCAACAGGTATAGCCATTGTACTGGTGGGTTTGAGCCTGAGAATTCATCACGGCCAGCAAATTTTCCACGACAACAGGAGCTTGACCCCGAACGGCTGCGGCTGTTTTGGACGTGGGTGATGAAGAAGCATCTCCTAGACCAAAAACGTTAGGATAACGATGATGTTGCAGGGTATCTTTGTTCACGTCAATCCAACCGGACTTAGGCCCATCCTGAACGGCAAGGGGACTGTTTTTGATAAAATCAGGCGCACTCATGGGTGGAGCGACATGAATCATATCGTAATGAATACTAACCTGCTCAACTCCATTTTCTGTTGTCACCTCAAAGATCGCTTCCTGAGTATCTGGCTTGATTTCTTTAAGATTATGCTGAAAATTAACTTGAATCCCGCGACGTTCAACCACCTGTTCTAGCACTTCACAAAACTCTGGCACAGAAAACATCTGGCTAGAAGCAGTACAGAAGATGACCTGAGTATTGACCCCCACACCACTCTTGCTCTTGAAATGATCGTCGGCCATGTACATGATCTTCTGGGGTGCGCCACCGCATTTAATTGGGGTCGCAGGATAAGTAAAAATAGCGGTACCGCCCTTAAAATTCTGAATCGTTTCCCAAGTGTATGGTGCGAAAGCCTCAGAATAGTTAGTCGTGACACCGCCTTGACCCAGAGCTTCTTTTAAACCTTTGATTAAATGCCAATCGATCTGAATACCTGGGCAGAGGACTAAGTAGTCATATTTTACCCGCATACCCTGACGGGTAATGACTGTGTTATTGTCTGGGTCCAGGGTCTCGACATAGTCCTGAATCCAATGGGTTCCCTTGGGTAAGCAATTTTTCTCATCCCGAACGGTCTGTTCTAGCCGGAAAATACCGCCACCGACTAGAGTCCAACCGGGCTGGTAGTAGTGTTTGTTAGAGGGTTCAATGATGACAACATCCAATGCCTTGTTGTGAGTGAAGAGCTGAGCCGCGACAGTAATCCCTGCGGTTCCCCCTCCCACAATCACGATTTGATGATGTTTCGCCTGATTTCCTGCCTGAGTCTGAACCGGATCAGGGGTTGCGATTTTGTCAGTCGTGAGGGACATATTGTTAAAGTTCTTTACAGTTTATGAATCTCAATGTATCATACTGTTTGAATATTTTGCTAATTAGTCATATATGCAAACTTTTATTTTTTCTAAGTTTTCTGTTGTTTTATGAGCAAATAGTAATATAATGTTTTAAGTCAAAAATGAGTTGAGGGAGACATTGCCATGCTATTTCGTCAATTATTTGATCAAGACACCTGGACATACACCTATTTGGTGGCGGACTCCGACACCAAGGAAGCGGTTCTAATTGATCCGGTTTTGGAACAGGTAGAACGGGATTCTCGGCTTCTGAAGGAATTAGGTTTAACCTTAAGATTTTGTCTGGAAACCCACATTCACGCCGATCACATCACCGGAACTGGAAAGCTGCGAGAATTGACCGGATGCCAGGGAATTGTTCCAGAGAATGCAACGGCAGCCTGTGCAGATCGCCAGATTAGCAATGGTGAAATCTTGCCATTGGGTCGTCTAGAAATTAAAGCGATTGAAACCCATGGCCATACCGATAGCCACATGGCCTATCTGGTGAATGGAACCCATCTATTCACAGGGGATTCTCTCTTTATCCGGGGCTGTGGCAGAACCGATTTCCAAAGTGGTGATGCCGGAACCCTTTACGACCATGTGACTCAACGGTTGTTCACCTTACCAGAAGAAACATTAGTTTATCCCGGCCATGACTATCGAGGACAAACCGTATCCACCATTGGTGAAGAGAAACAATTTAACCCGCGATTTGTCGGTAAGGATCGAGATAGCTTTATTCAGTTGATGAACAATCTCAATTTGCCTAATCCTCAAAAGATTATGGAAGCGGTTCCCGCCAATCAACAATGTGGGCAAGTTGCACAAATTGCCTAGGGGTTTATTCAGAATCAAAGTTGTTTATCAATCAAAATCATGTTGATGATGATCATTGGGCATATATTAGCAGTCTGTATTGGGCTGAGCTTGGGACTGATCGGTGGAGGCGGTTCGATTCTAGCAGTTCCGATTCTCATCTATGTTTTAAGCCTGAGTCCTAAAGCTGCGATTGCCATGAGTCTGCTGGTGGTGGGTATCGTCAGCATGATTGGCGTAATTCCGCACTGGCTCCAGGGAAATGTCAATCTGAAAACAGCGGTCATTTTTACACCTCCTGCCATGGTGGGTGCTTATTTAGGTGCTCGCATTGCTGGACATCCGATGATTACAGAAACCTTTCAATTGATTTGTTTTGGAATTGTCATGCTGGTTGCGAGTATTTTGATGATTCGTAAACAAAGTCATGCACCTGAACCAAAGAAATCTGTAGAACATCAGAAACACCTGGAAAAGCATCCCGATAAATGGTTAGCCATTCCAGTGGAAGGTTTAGCAGTGGGGATTCTAACCGGATTTGTAGGAGTGGGAGGGGGTTTCCTGATTATTCCAGCCCTGGTTCTGTTAGGTGGAATTCCAATGAAGGAAGCAGTGGGAACCTCACTCTTAATTATTGCGTTTAAATCAGCCACGGGTTTTATGGGCTATTTGAGTCAAGTTGAACTGGATTGGGTTCTCGTCACAACGTTCACCCTTGCAGCCACTGCTGGAACCATTGTAGGAGCCTTGTTGACTCGGCGGATTGAAGCGAAACAACTTGAGAAAGGGTTTGGCTATTTCGTTTTGGCGGTCGCTATCTTTGTTCTGATTAAAAGGTAGAAGATTAGATCTCCTTAGGGGTTGGGGAGTGTAGGGAATCGTAAACTGGCTGAAGAACTATTTGAGTGAAAGGACTGATAATATAAGGCGCGATGATTTCTCAAGTCTGAAGAAAAGCTGAAGGATAGGCACTTTCACTCAAATTCTGCGGATCTATAAAGTATAGAACTACCGGTCGCCAAAAATGACTCTCGAACACTTTCCTTGGTTAACTGTTATCATTCTATTCCCGATTTTGGCATCCCTATTTATCCCCTTAATTCCGGATAAAGACGGGTTAGGCCGGCCAGTCCGGTGGTATGCCTTAATTGTCGGACTGGTTGACTTTGCCATTATTACTTATGCATTCTGTACCCAGTATGAATTGGGTAAACCCGGTTTACAACTGGTAGAACGATATGCTTGGGTTCCTCAACTGGACTTAAATTGGTCTTTGGGGGCTGATGGCTTATCGATGCCGTTAATTCTCCTCACTGGGTTTATCACCACCCTAGCAATTTTAGCGGCATGGCCGGTGACGTTTAAGCCGAAACTGTTCTATTTCCTGATGCTGTTAATGTACGGCGGTCAAATTGCCGTGTTTGCCGTTCAGGATATGTTGTTATTCTTCCTAGTTTGGGAATTAGAACTGGTTCCGGTCTATCTCATTCTCTCAATATGGGGCGGGAAAAAACGGCTGTATGCGGCAACCAAGTTTATCCTCTATACCGCTGGGGGGTCCCTGTTTATTCTGGTGGCCGCCTTAACGATGGCGTTTTATGGCGATACTGTCACCTTTGATATGCAGGCGATCGCAGCAAAAGCTTACCCGATTAAGTTACAACTGTTATTGTATGGGGGCTTTTTAATTGCCTACGGGGTCAAGTTACCGATTTTCCCACTTCATACTTGGCTACCGGATGCCCACGGTGAAGCAACCGCCCCAGCCCACATGTTGCTAGCGGGTATTTTGTTAAAAATGGGAGGATATGCCCTATTGCGAATGAACGTCGGGATGTTACCCGATGCCCATGCCACGTTTGCCCCCATTCTCGTTATCCTGGGTGTCGTCAATATTGTTTATGCCGCCCTCACTTCCTTTGCCCAACGTAACCTCAAACGCAAAATCGCCTATTCTTCAATTTCTCACATGGGGTTTGTGTTAATTGGGATGGCATCCTTCACCAATATTGGGGTGAGTGGGGCGATGTTGCAAATGATATCCCACGGCTTAATTGGGGCGAGTTTATTCTTCCTGGTGGGTTGTACTTATGACCGAACTCACACTTTAATGTTGGATGAAATGGGCGGCGTTGGGGTGAAGATGAAGAAAGTCTTTGCCATGTGGACTGCCTGTTCTATGGCCTCCTTAGCCTTACCGGGAATGAGTGGGTTTGTAGCAGAATTAATGGTATTTATTGGCTTTGCCACCAGTGATGCTTACTCCTCTACCTTTAAGGTATTGGTCATCTTCCTTGCCGCCGTTGGGGTGATTTTAACACCGATTTATTTGCTCTCCATGTTGCGAGAAATCCTTTACGGGCCTGAGAATAAGGAACTGATTGCTCATGAAAAACTCGTCGATGCTGAACCCCGTGAAGTGTTCATTATTGCCAGTTTATTAGTGCCCATTATTGGGATTGGGTTATACCCCAAAGTTGTGACTCAAATGTATGATTCTACCACAACTCAATTAACGGCATTGATGCGTCAGTCTGTACCGACGCTAGTAGAAGAATCATCTGTGGCAAAAGCAAAACCTAAACTGTTTTCTTTCACTGCCCCCAAAATTGGTAAAAAATAGATTCTGAATTGCCATTTTCTAATTGTAGGGTGTGTCCATGACGTACCCTATTTTATTAGGATTAGGTATAGAAGCTGTCAACGGTCAGCAGTTAGATATAAGCAAGCAATTTCCCAAGCAGAGCTTGCTGCTTCGTAGGCGTGGGGAGGGATACGGGAAGCAGACTATGACCTAAAAGCTAAGGGCTGTCTGCTAATTGCCCCCCTACACCCCACACCCCACTCCCTACACCCTATCGACCTGGGAACCCACTGCTTCTGAAAGGGAGTTGAATCCAGCTACATCTAAGCGTTGGAGTAATCCTTCCAAAATTCGCCTTACCATTCCAGGGCCTTCATACACCCAACCCGTATAGGTTTGAATTAAACAAGCGCCAGCCGTGATTTTTTCCCAAGCATCCTCAGGAGTAAAAATGCCACCTACGCCAATAATGGGCAGTTGTCCCTGGGTTTGTTGGTAAATCCAACGAATCACTTCTGTAGAACGCTGTCGTAAGGGTGCGCCGCTAATCCCTCCCGCTTCTTCGGTGACTAGGTTGCCAGTGCGGGAAATGACAGTGGTTGAGAGTCCATCGCGGCGAATAGTTGTATTGGTAGCAATGATGCCCGCCAACTGATAGGTTTGAGCCAGTTCTAGAATATCCGCGATCGCTTCCCATTCTAAATCCGGGGCAATCTTCACCAACAGGGGTTTATCCCCTTGATTTTCTGTTTGTAATGCCTCTAAAATTTGACTCAGTTGGGTTGCATTCTGTAAAGAGCGAAGTCCGGGTGTATTGGGAGAGGAGACATTAACCACGAAATAGTCTCCCCAAGCTTTCAGTTGACGAAAACTGGCAAGATAGTCCTTCGCCGCCGCCTCTAAAGGGGTGATCTTTGATTTCCCCAAGTTAATGCCAATCGGAAGGCTTACAGCCTGGGTGTGTTGTGAGAGTCGGGTCGCTAAAGCTGCTGCCCCTTGGTTATTAAAGCCCATCCGGTTGAGTACTGCTTGATCTTGAAGTAGGCGAAACAGACGAGGACGGGGATTGCCCGGTTGCGGATGTAACGTCACTGTTCCCAGTTCCGCAAATCCAAAACCGAAGCTATGCCAAATTCCAGCCGCTACTCCATCTTTATCAAATCCGGCAGCTAACCCTACCGGATTGGGAAAAGATAAGCCCCACAAGGTTTGACTCAAGCGAGTAGAGTTTATACTAAAAACGGATTTGAGTTGATGTTCTATTCTAGAAACAGGGAATTGGTTTTGGTATTGTCCGATCCAACTGAGAAGGGCAAGACTTTGTTGATGTGCCCATTCTGGATCAACTTTGAGTCCAGAAAATAAAATCGGCCGAATGGTAGTGCGGTAAATATCCAAGCCCATCTCCTATATATAATAATGATAAATATCAATATTTTCTCAGTTTGACTTGAGCCAAGGCAATCTTTAACTTAAACAGATCGAAAAAATTAATTTAATTTTTAATCATGTTTTTAGAAAGTTTTAAAACGGCTTGGCGATTTGTAATTTTCGGGTGGAGTGACTAACGGGTGAAACACCATGGCTCAAAATCAAACATCTTCAGCATCTGAGCACCTTCTCTTATCGTTAGGCACAGTCCTACAAACCCTACGAGAACACAATAGTGTTGAAGTTTTAATTGACACTTGCTTACATTATCTCCAAACCGAGTTTAATTATCACTTAATTTGGATTGGTTTGTACGATCGTCTGGAACATCAATTGTGGGGACAAGGGGGAGTGACCCCGACCGAAGAAACCACCTTATTGAAACAGCGATTTCCATTAACTTCGGGAGATTTATTAGAACAAGTTGTGATTCAACTCCAGCCCTTGAAAATTCCAGATTTACGAGCCGAAAGCCGAGCCAGACAATGGCGTAATATTGCTCAAAGCTTTAATATTCAAGGCGCAATTTTAGTCCCCCTCAAATATCAAGATCGCTGCGTGGGGATTACGCTCCTAGGGTCTCAACAATGGGGGATTACCCCCAGCCGGACTGAAGAAGAATTACTCTCGATTATTTTAGGAGAATTAGCCGCAGCCTTACATCGGGTTGAAACCGAATGGTATCGTCAACACGCCAAACGTCCGGATCAACCAATCTTTTACTTACTGTCTCAACCCGGACAAGTCAAAACATTAGAGCAATTTCTCAGTGCAGTGGTGGAACAAATTCATCAATTTATTGAACCCAGTCGCACTTGCATTTATTGGTATTCTCAGCAAGGCCGTTATTTTTGGCGGCGAATTAGTAACTCTCAAAAAATGCCTGATTCCAGCCGCAACCGTCCGGCTTCGGGAATTACAGCCCAGGAATTTGAAGACTTTTATCATGCCTTGAATGCGGAACAATTGGTGGTGATTGGCGAGGCTTATAGTTCTCTGAATCGAGAAATGACTCAACGCATTATGCAAAAAATGCGAGTGCGTTCATTACTGGCCGCTCCCATTCGCCTCAATCAAGAATTACAAGGATTTGTTGCCGTTGAAGTGTATCAACCCCGGTTATGGCAAAAATCCGAACGGAATTTTTTACAAGGAATTGCCCAGTTAATTGAAGCAATTACACCCGGATTAAATTTAGAAGCTCAACTGGAACGCTTAGAACAAGATTATGCCCTGATTACCCAAATGAATTGGCTGATTAACCAAGAAGAAGATTGGCGTATCCTGCTGAAAACCAGTGCCAATCAAGTCTGTCAACGGTTAGGGGTATTCCGGTTTTTGCTATTGCAATGGGATCAGGAGCGTCAGCAATTTGATATTCTGTATCAAACCCCCTCCTTGAGTCGGCGATTGATTCAAGCACCGTTACCCCCCTTAGGAGAAACAGAACAGCAGATTTTACAACAACAGCAAATTCTTGTCTTAGAAAATTGGGAAGAATCCCAGCTTCAATCTTGGGAAGATGCGTTTCGACTGGTGGGGGTGCGATCGCTATTAATTACACCGATGGATACGGCCCCCAACGCCTCTACAACCCCTCTCAAAGCCTTGTTAGTGATTGCCCATGATGCTCCCCGCAGTTGGGAACAATCCGAGAAAATTTTGGTGCGGCAAATCGCCCAACACCTGGGGTTAAGTTTACAGCAATGGCAACTGATTCAACGGTTACAAGATCAACATCAGGTGATGGCAACCCTACAATCAAGTTGGCAGCTTTTACAGCCCGGTGATCCGGTCGAGAGACTAGAACGTCATTGGTTGAATCAAATTGCTCGCCGGCTAAATCGTCCTTGGGGCGGGTTAATTTCTTGGTCTGAAACTGAAACCGTGGGCCATTTGGTCTTGTCGGAATTGCCTAACACCGTCTGTCCCCTTGATCCAACCATTACCCTGGAGATTAAAGTCGAACCGTTACTACAGCAAGCCCTCAATACCAATAAACTGTTGCATTTGAAGATTAGTAGTCTCGCTTCAGAAACTCAAGAATGGCTTCAATGTCCTGGTATTGAGCAAGTGAGCGTCGTGACGTTACGAACTCATGAGGAGCATCAGCCCACAGCCGTGATGATTTTACCTGAACCCCATCCCTCAGCCGTCAACTCAGAAGATAGCCACGATCAGTTGATGCAGTTAGTCAGCCAATTTGCTTGGGTGCGACGTTGTCATCGAGTCCAACATCATTTATATCATCAGCGAGAGGAATTGAAGTGGCTGAACTGGTATAAACAACGGCGGCTGGAAGAGTTTTATCGAATTATGGGGCAGGGCTTCAAACAACTCAATGATATTGCTCAATATTCTAACCAGAATGGGAGTGACTCTCTAGAGGCAACCCCTGGAGAGCCACCCCCCTCCCCACAGGAAAATCTGAGGCTGAAACAATTACATCCATTGCCTTCTGCCTCAAATCAACTGACGTTTCTACGCTATCAGCAACTCTTACGAGAAATTGGCAATGCTTTAGCCTCAACCACCGCTTTAATTCGCCATGAACAATGGCAACTTCAAAATAACCGCGATCCAATTCCCTTGGCGAACTTATTGCGACGAGTGACTCAACGGATCAAACCCTTGCTGAAACATCATCAAGTGCAACTGCATATTCATCGGGCAAAACATTATGATATCTTAGGCGATCGCACCAAGTTAGATTTAATTCTATATGAACTGTTATTGATTGCCTGTCATCGCTCGTTTTCTGCGACTTCTATTGAAATTTATGTTGAGGCAATTAATCAAGATTATATTAAAATTGATATTGTCGATTCCGGTTATATTAATCCTCAATTAATGACTGACTTAACCCAAGGAGTCGCCAGTGATATTCTGACCCCTTCAACCCTGGACTCTCCACCCGGTCAGCACATTTTAATCTGTCAACAGGTGATTGAACAAATGGGGGGGCAGTTTTCTCTGAAACAAAACGGCCCTCGCCAAGTCATCACTCAGTTGATTTTACCGCGAGTGAATACATAGGAGGAGTCATTCGTTCTTTGTTGTTAGTCATTGGTGATTAGTTTTCAAAAACATTCTTGCAACATTGGCGTAGCCTGTGTGTATGCCTGCGCTAAGGCTTGGGGCTGCGCCCCTGCTTGGCAAACGAAGGACGAAGGACAAATGACAAATGACAAATAACCCATCCCCATCACTCCTGATGAATCCGATCTAGGGCGCGTTTTCCACCCCAACGCTCAACAATTTTATCATCATAGTCATCTGCGATCGCCAAGACTGCATTCACAGAGGCTTCCAGTTCAGGTTGATCACAGGTTGACCCGACGATGGTGTGTTCAAACACAATATCGCCTTGTTCATCCACACCAAACGCCCCAAAGCGCATATTATTATTTTCTCGTAATAGGAATCGCATCAGATCTGGGGTCAGTTCTGCACCTGTAACCACGTAAGATCGGGTATTAATCACAGCATCATCTTGATTCCATGGGAAAACAAATACTTCAACTAAAGCCGAACCCATGAATAAAGCCAATCCAGGTACATCGTTTCGCGCACAAGGAAATTTACCGTAGAGTTCCTGCATCCATGTTGCCACTTTTTCGTAGCAGGCTTCCTGCATAGCCGTTTGAAATTTCATGTTTTTATCCTAGCTCCAATAATCGTTGTATCACCTCTGGGGGACAAGCAAAGATAATTTGTATTATTTCTTCTTGGTCTGACAAACAACCCGCGCCGACAGGGGTTGACGCGGGTGTATTTGAAGCTGAATTACAGTTGAGGATCAATCACTCAGGCTAATTTTTCCGACTGGCAATCATCCGTTCAACACTCATCGCCCCCACTCCTAAAATCACCAATGCCATACCAAAAATTTGTTTTCCGGTTAAGGCTTCACCGATGACAAAAAAGGCAAATAAGGCGGTTAAAGCCGGACCTGAGGTGCCGATAATCGAAGCCAGTGCCGCACCGGCTGAACGAATGGCAAAGTTATTCAACAGATAACTGAGTAAGGTTAGTACGCCTAAAATTGCCCCCCCAATCAAAATCCCTGTCCAAGCATTGGGGTTAATCTCTAGACTAAACTGATCCGGCAGCAGTATTAAGCTAATGGCACAAAAGACAAAAATAGCGGCAAAGTTAACTAAGCTAAATGGAATCGGGTGTAACTTGCCCGCCGCAATTTGAGTCAGTAGAACATAACCGGCAAACGCCACCCCGGCTGCTACAGCCGCGATAATTCCCAGTTGGGTATTACCCGCTGCCCCTGCAAAAAAGCTCGGTAATGAGAGAACCCCCCCCGTGAGGATGATAATCATGGCAATCACTCGCACCGCCGTGGGTTTATCGCCAAATAACCCCCAGGAGGCTAAAACCGTCACAATGGGATAGATAAAGAAAATGGTAATGGCAATTCCCGTGGGAATTTGACCAATGGCAATATAAATACAAATCTGTGAGAGGAATAAAAAGAAACCACTCCCCACAACAGTCAGCATCAGTTTTGTATTCCCAGATTGGAGAAATCGCCGAATATCTGTCCAGACTGCGGGATACAATACCGTGGCTAATATCGGCATTAGGGCAATCACCACAATCATCCGCAACAGTAGAATTAACAGGGAGTTACCGAGTCCCGGTGAGATAAACCCTTCGATTTGAACCAATCCCCCAGGGATAAATAAACCGAAGATTTCACGGGGTTCTGGGCCTTGTAGAATGATTTTGAGACAGACATTGAACAGCGACAATGCCACCGCCGACATCAACGCCAAGAATAAACCAAACTGAACGGAATTCGAGGGTTTAGGCGGTTGAGGTTTAGGGTCAGCCGGGGAAACCGTGGGCTGCGGGGGAACCGTTTCTGGGGGGGATGTGGGCAGGGTGGAGGGCTGGGAATGAGCATGAGAAGCCACTGCGGCTGAGGATTGTGAGGATTGTAATTGATCTTTTAAGCGCAACACAACGGTTTCCAGCAGTCCATCCACCTGCTGTTCCATGGTTTGAACCTGATGCAAGCGTTGAGATAAACTACTTTGATAGTTGCTCAGTTCATGTTGTAAAGATTGAAAGGTTTCATTCAGGCTATTATCCAAAACCGCTTCCAACTCTCGGGAAGACATTTCCCCTTCCATCTCATTCCCTGGAAGTAACCCACTGGGATCACTACCGAGAATTGCCGAATCACTGGAGACTCTCAGTTGATTAATTCGCTTAATTAACTCATGCTGTAAATTACTAGCTAATACCTGAGCCAACTGTTTCAACCAAACTTGTTGTTGAGCAATTTGTCGCTCAGACAAGGCATGAAACCGCTGAGATTGCAGTTGTTCATGTTGTTGCTGTAATCGTTCAATCTCCTCAATTAACTGATTTTTATTTCTCTGAAGTCTTTGAATATCTTCAGACAGGTCTTGTTTGACTTGACGATGCAGTGCGTCTAGTTCCTGAACTACAGCGTTCAAGACTGCATCAGCCGATTGATTTTTGCTTAAATCTAAGGGTGGTGGTTGATTGTCCTGCTTACTCATTCGCAATTCACCTTTAATCTGATTGATGCGTTTAATGAATCCACCACAGACCCAACGCTTTCCCATCGGAGAAGTTCACCTAGGATTAAGTTAAGGCACAGTGGGAGGGGTAGCGGGGTGGGTTGTACAATGGCCCCAAACAGTCTAAACCAAAGATAGCTTAGTTTTTTAACCGTTAGGATAGTTTATATAGTGTTAAATCTAGCTAGAATCAGCATTTGCTAGCTTCTCCGTGGATTAGGCTCCCACTACAATTCTTCATTCAACCGGAGAGGATGTCAACTCAATCTCTCAAAGCATAAAAAGAGTCCTGCGGCTAATAGAGTTGCAGCAGGTACGGTAACAAGCCAGGCTAACCCAATGGAACGTAAAGTACTAAAATCTACCGATTTTAAGCCTTGAACCAATCCGACTCCAACCACACCTCCTACTAAGGCATGGGAAGTAGAGACGGGTAAACCCAATTTTGAGGCAACTAACACGGTGGTAGCGGTTGCTAATTCGGCACAAAATCCACTACTTGGCGCTAAAGATAAGATATTTTCACCCACTGTGGTAATTACATTTTTTCCCCAAATGGCTAAGCCAGTCACGATCCCTGCCCCCCCTAGCACTAAAATCCAAGTGGGAATATCAAATTCCTCTAACGGTACGGTTCCTGTGCGACGGACATAAAAAATAGCGGCTAAGGGTGCAATAGTATTGCCGACATCGTTAGAACCATGAGCAAACGCCACAAAACAGGCGCTCAAGACTTGAAATTTCGCTAATTGTTGTTCTATGGGGTTATGCAGCCTCGACTCCTGAGAGACCCGTTTATGATGGGCTAATTGCCGCCAACTCAGGGTACTGAGGCTAGCAATGGCAATTCCTCCTATTAAAATTGAAAAATCATGAGCGGGTAAACTTAAATGCCACTGTTGCTTAACAAATACTGCGATAGGCTGACTCAGTTGCGGTAACACCAATACCCCAAACACCCCCAATAAGGCGCTACTGAGCCAGGGAATCCATTCCTGCAACTGTTGTAATGGGTTCTGATGGCTTAAAATCCCGAATCTGACAATACTATACAGGATGGCTGCGATCGCGGCGCTGATCACAGGTGTAATCAGCCAACTGCTGGAAATGATCCCAATCGTCGCCCAATCGACGGCTTTAATTCCGGCGGCCACCGTACTAAACCCGGCAATGGCTCCCACCGCCGCATGGGAAGAAGCCACCGGTAAACCCCAATGGGTTGCGAGTTGCAGCCAAATCCCCACCGCCAATAATACCGCAACCATCCCCAATAAAAAGGTTTGAGGGACAGTCGCCAACACCTCCGTATTGCTAACCTGGGTAGCTAAGGTTTGTGAAACCCGTTCCCCAAATAAAATTGCCCCCGTAAACTCCAAAATTCCAGCAATAATAATCGCTTGTTTCAGGGTAATTGCCTTGGAACCCACAGAGGTTCCCATGGAGTTTGCCACATCATTCGCCCCCAAATTACAGGCAACATAAAAGGCGATGATTAAAATCAACCCCAGAGAAATTAATGTCATCATTGAATTATTCAGCGTGAATCAGATTTGTGATTTTAACACCTCTGTTAGAAGTTCTCACGATACTCTAGATAGAATTGCAGAGTTTTGACAGTTGATGTGAGAATTTAAATCCTCTCTTTCTCATTCAAATAAAAGCCGTAGAATGAACTGATCCCTCAAGAGACTTCTGGCTAACGAAGTGATTTAAATGCAGCATCTACCTGCTGAAACAGCATTTCTAGCGTGTTAGAATTATCTAAAATGACATCGGCTTGTTGGCATTTTTCAGACAACGGCATTTGACTCTCAATTCGGGCTACGGCTTGTTCTAAAGTGAGGGAACCTGGATGTCGTTGCATCAGTCTAGATAATTGTTGCTGTGGGGAACAATATACCACCCAAATTTCGGTGACGAGATTGCTCATTTGGGCTTCAAACAGCAACGGAATCACTAAAACTGCTGTATTTCGTGTTTTTTGTTGCTGAAATTGGGTAATATTTTGAGAGAAGCGATCGCGCACAAACGGGTGAATTTGCGCTTCTACCCAATGCCGCTCAGTGTCATTATGGAATATAATTTGACCCAGTTGCTGGCGATTGAGTTGACCCCCTTTCAGCAGGATTGTTGAACCGTAGCGGTTGACAAGCTGGTCTAAAATGGGTGAACCGGGTTTAACGGCTTCCCGCGCATATACATCGGCATCCCATAAGGGAACGCTGTAGGTTTGGGATAGATAGTTAGCAACTGTGGTCTTCCCGGTACTAATTCCGCCAGTTAAACCAATTAAGCCCATGGGTGTGATTGTATTCAGGGGAAATCAGAACGTCAGAGTCAGACGGTGATTGCAGGAGGCATTCATTCAGATCATTTGACCGACCTTCTCAACTTACCATTTGTTCTATCCGCTTGCTAATTAATAAAATTCATCTAAAACATCTTGATGTTTGCTTGTTCTTATCAATGAGAGATTGAAGGGTCGTTTTTGTTTGTTGGCAAGCATAATCAATGATTTTAATCGCAGACTCAGGGAAAAAGAGAGAAAATATTGTGTTGAATAACGGTTAGTTTTCACAGGATTTTTCCCTCTTTTATTTTAATGCATCGATCTAGACCATCATAAACTAACGGAAATAAGGGCTATCCAGGGAGGTTTAACAATGGAACCAGGTTTCAGCCTGCGGTCAGTCCTCTTGAATTTATCCCGTTTGGGAATGATTTCTTTAAGCAGTCTGCTGTTTTCTGATATTTTCTTATGGAAAACGGTAAAAGCACAACCGATTATTCCAGAACCAAATAGTACAAATACTCAGGTTAATCAAACTGAAAATCGCTTTGATATTACAGGTGGAACACCCTCCAATAATGGCAGTAATTTATTTCATAGTTTTACAGAGTTTAATGTCCTGTCGGGTCAAGTTGCTAACTTTATTTCGACTTCTGAAATTGAGAATATTCTCACCCGCGTTGTCGGCGGAAATCCTTCAACCATTAATGGTTTATTGCAAGTTACGGGGGGAAACTCCAATCTATTTTTAATGAATCCAGCCGGTGTGATTTTTGGATCACAAGCGAGTTTAAATTTGCCGGCTGCTTTAACGGTAACGACTGCAACTGGCATTGGCTTTGAACAGGGTTGGTTTAATGCAATTGGTGATAATCAATATTCTACTTTAGTCGGAATTCCTAACACTTTTCAATTTGCCCTCAATCAACCCGGTTCGATTATAAATTCCGGAGAATTAAGGCTGAAACCGGGACAGAATTTAACCTTATTAGGGGGAACAATTGTTAATACCGGAGAACTAATTGTTCCTGGGGGAGAAATTACTCTGGCAGCCGTTGAAGAAGCGGGAATTATTCGTCTGAGTCAAACCGGACATTTACTCAATTTAGAAATTGATTCCGAGGCAATTCATACCCCTGAAAATACCGTTAACTTAACGCCGTTATCCTTACCAGAGTTATTAACCGGAAACAGTGAAAAACAAGCCGTAGGTGTCAATGTTTTAGCCGATGGAACGGTTCAGTTAACCGCCTCTCAAACCGCAATTCCTACGGATACTGGAACCACAATTGTTGCAGGAACGGTTGATGTTTCTCAAACGTCTGAAACTTCAAATTTAACAGGTAAAATTAATATTTTGGGGCAAACAATTGGGTTAGTAGATACGGAAATTAATGCTTCTGGTATTAATGGGGGCGGTACCGTTAGAATTGGGGGAGATTATCGCGGGGGAAATACTTTACCCCAAGCTAACCAAACTGTTATTAATTCAAACACTAATATTCTGGCGGATGCCCTGCAAAAGGGTAATGGCGGCGAGGTAATAATATGGTCTCAAGATTTAACGCAATTTTCCGGGAATATTAGCGCCAAAAGTTCAACAGGAAACGGTGGATTTGTTGAGATTTCCAGTAAAGGAAGTTTAGGGGTAAATGGCAGTGTTAATTTACAAGGGGTGAATGGTTCTGTTGGCACTTTATTACTCGATCCTCGTAATATTACTATTGTCGATGCCAATGATCCTGTAGAGACTCAAAATCCCCTCACAGACGGTCAATTGTTAGTGGGAGAAAGTTCTAATAATTACACTATTTCGGAGAGAACCTTAGAAAGTTTAGGGGCAACGGCTAACATAATTTTAGAAGCAGAAAATAATATTGAAATTCAAGATTTAGGGGATAATTTACTCAACTTACAAGCCACTACGGGTTCAGTCACGTTTACGGCTGATGCTGATGGAGATGGCAGCGGATCATTTTCTATGAATGTGGAGGATGCCATTCAAACCAATGGCGGTTCTTTGACCATTAATGGCGTGGGAATTCGGACAGGAAACATTATCACTCAAGGGGGAGACATTAACCTGCAAGCAACAGGAAATGGCAATTTAACCACCTCTGATTTATCTACTGCCCATGTCTCTAGTCCAGGGGGAAATATTACCCTTATGACTGAACAAGGATCAATCCGAACTGATAACTTAACGACAGAAAGTTTAACCGAAAGTGGTGAAATTTTTGTCGAAAGTGGCAATCAAATTCAACTGAAAGAACTCTCGACTCAAGCCAGTGACCCTATATTCGGTCAAGGGGGTTCAGTCACAGTAGAAGGGGTGAATGATGTTGAAATTGACTCTATTAATACAGCTAGTAGTTTTGCTGGGGGAGATGTTTCTGTCACCAGTCAACAAGGAAATATTACTTTCGCCACACGACCCGCTTTTAGTATTAATAGTAGTTCCACCAACGGGTCTGGGGGTAATATTGAAATGATGGCTTCAGAACGATTAAATGTGGGTTTAATTGAAGCCAGAGGTCAAGAAATAGGGGGTAATATTCTTTTAGAAACCGAGGTAGAATTGACAGTTGGAGAGATATTAACAGGTCAATTTAACCCCTCTACATCCACCCTAGAAACGCAGTCCCTGGAATTAGAACCTCATAGTAATATTCTTCTAACCAGTGATGAGATTAATTTAACAGGAACGCTTACAGGTTCAGGGAGTTTATTGCTACAACCCGCAACAACTGCCCAAGATATAGTAATCGGTGGAGGCGATGATGGTTTCAGCTTAACTCAAAATTTAACATCCGGGGAAATTGCCCAAATTCAAGAGGGTTTTGCCCAAATTATTATGGGTCGGTTAGATAGTAAAGGAACCCTGACTATTGCTGGGGATGTCACGTTTCAAGATCCGGTATTATTGCGATCGCCGTTAGGTCAAATTTTAACCCAAAATAATTCAGCGACGATTACGGGAATTGACAACGCTAGTTTAACCTTAGAAGGTGGAGAAGCCATTACTGTTGGCAATTTAATTACAGCGGGAGAAGACATTTCTCTCACCAGTCAATTCGGTGAAATTACCACTGGGGTTTTACGAACAATATCCGAAGATCCCAACAGTCCAGCTACAGATGCGACCATTAACTTAACGGGTCGTGAAATTAATTTGACAGGGGGAAGCAGTTCAATTCAAGGACAAGGAGAATTGATTTTACAACCTTCGAGTAATAGTCAGGCAATCCGGTTAGGGGACAGCTTAGAAACAACCGCTTTAGATTTAACGGAATCAGATTTAGCCGCAATTGCTGATGGTTTTGAACAGATTACAATGGGTCGTCCTCGCAGTAATAGTTCTATTAGTTGGGTGAATGATCTGAGTTTTAGCGATCCAGTTTTATTGCAAGTTCCTCAAGGTGAAGGATCAATTTTAGGCAATGGCAATTTGCGAGGGGTTGATAATGCTTCTTTTCAATTGAATGCCGCCGCCGATATCAATTTAGATCGGGTGACTACGACAGGTTCAGCAATTCAAATCAATAGTACAAATGGTGATATTTTGACAGGGAATTTACGGGCAGCCGAAACCATTGAAATTAATGCAGCGGAAAATATTACTACAGAGAATATTACCGCCAATCAACAAATTACTCTGAATAGTTCAGCCGGTCAAATCACCACAGGGAATTTACAAATTACCCCCAATAATTCATTAAATGCAGCGGTTCGTATTGACAGCTTAGGAAATCTAACCACTCAAGATATTCAAACCACGGTTCCCAATGATGTCGGCGGTAATATTCTCCTCAATAGTGAAACCGGAACCATTCAAACAGGTGTCTTAAATTCATCGGGTTTCAATCGTGGCGGAGATATTATTTTACAAGCAGGGAATCAAATTAAAACCGGAGAAATTACCGCTAATTCCCAAACCCAAATCGGAGGAGAAGTCCGTCTATTATCTCCCCAAGATATTGAAGTGGTTTCTATCCGAACAGAAGGTCAACAACAAGGGGGAACGATTGAAGTTGTTACCGATAAATTCTTTCGGGCAACAGGTACATTTACCGCTGCTAATCAACAGTCAGCTAGTTTATCAGTGTTAGGAAATGAAGCCGCTGGAACTGTAGTTTTACAACAAGGGGGCGATACAGTTAATACGCCATTTGTAATTGGAGATGCCACGTTAAATGGCACAGCAGCCGCAATTGTTCAAGGGGTAAATACGCCTCAAACTCCCACTGTTCCTAATCAAGATTCTGGCGATCAAAATCCGTCCTCAGACTCTCCAGAAGCAGAGAATGGCAATCCAACCAATCCAAATATTAATCCCGATAATACTCAAAATAATTCACCTCAGACTGAAGAAGTAATTACCCCAGAATCCTCAACTGATCCAATTTTAGAAACAGATTTAGACAATAATTATTCAACTGAAATCATAGAAACTGAAACGCCAGATGTTGAACAGACTACTATCACAGAAGATCATCAAGAAGTTGTTATCCAAGTGCAATCTAAAACAATTTATACCGATCAAATTTCTCAATCTCCTTTCATGTCCTCGGTCTTACAAATTGATTCTTCCCATGGTCAGGAATTTGTCAATTATTTAGGAGATCAAGCCCATAAAAATTTAACCAATCATCGAAGTATCCACCAAACATTGAATGATATTACCCAATTAACCGGATATAAGCCTGCAATTGTTTATGTTTCTCCTCAAGAAAATCAGTTAGAAATTCGATTATTATTGCCAGATGGTCAGCCTGTATTTAAACAAATCAATGTTTCAAAAAAAGAACTATTAGAAGTTGCCAGAACGTTTACCAATCAGATTCGTCTGCCTCGAAATTTTAATAATTATGAATATTTAAACACCGGTAAAATACTTTATGATTGGTTAATTGCTCCTGTAGAGTCAGAATTAAATGCTCAAGGTATTAAAACTTTACTTTTTTCAATGGATTCAGGGTTAAGAACCATTCCCATTGCTGCTTTATACGATGGCGAACAATTTTTACTGGAAAAATACAGTTTAGGACTTATTCCTAGTTTGAGTTTAACCGACACCAGTTATGTCAACCTTAAACAGTCAAAAGTTTTGGCAATGGGGGCTTCAGATTTTTCCGATCCAACTCAACAACCTTTACCCGCAGTTCCGTTAGAATTAAGTTTAATTATCGCACAAAATCGCTGGCCAGGTCAACTATTTTTAAATGAAGAATTCACCGTTGAAAATCTGAAAAATCAACGGCATCAACAGCAATATGAAATTATTCACTTAGCCACCCATGGAGAGTTCCTCGCTGGGGGAACAGAACAGTCTTATATTCAATTTTGGGATCGAAAACTGGGGTTAAATGAACTGCGAAGCCTCAAGCTGAATCAACCCCCCGTAGAATTATTAGTTTTAAGCGCTTGTACCACCGCTGTAGGAGACGAAAAAGCTGAATTAGGGTTTGCAGGCCTTGCAGTACAAGCAGGGGTTAAATCGGCCTTAGCCAGCCTCTGGTATGTCAGCGATGCCGGAACCTTGGGATTAATGACGACTTTTTACCAAGCATTACTCACCAGTCCTATTAAGGCAGAAGCCTTACGACAAGCGCAATTGGCGATGTTAAACGGGCAAGTTCGTCTGAATAATGGGCAGTTAGTCGATCAAACCGAAACCTTAACTGCCATTGAACTTCCTCCAGAAATTGCCCAACGGGGAGATGTGGATTTATCTCATCCGTTTTATTGGGCAGGATTCACCATGATTGGCAGTCCTTGGTAAATGCTTTTGTATTGATCTTTATTTTCGCGCTATCCCAACAACATGAGGACTGACAATCGGAAAGGGAAGCTGACAACCATAGGATTCAATTGCAGTAAAGTTAACATTTTCAATGGCTTGCTGCGTTTCTCGGTTGGGATGACAATTGTCAAATAAAGTCGTCCAAAGGGGTTGAATACCATTTTGAAAAAAACGAGTCCAAGTTCCTGTTTCAGCGGCAACGTGTTCTAAAAAAACAAACATTCCCCCTGGTTTTAAGACTCGTTGAATTTCTTGTAAGGATTGACTTAAATCGGAAACTGAACACAACACATGAAAGCTAACAACGGCATCCATACTATTAGATTCAACGGGAAGATCTTCGGCTGTTCCCTGATAAAGTTCGGCTGATTTTAATCCTTGTTGCTCCGCTTCTTGTTGCAGATAATCATGCATAAAGGGATTGGGTTCAATACCAACCCACTCAATAGATTTAGGATAAAATGCTAAGCTTCCTCCTGCACCAGGACCGATTTCTAGCACTTTTCCCTGTAAATTTCCGAGCAATGTCTGTTTCAGATCGGCAAAATTTGAACAGAGAGGACAATCATTCACTTTAATGTTTTGTTGATTTGCTCCATTTGCTTTTGCCATTCCCCAGGCAAAGAGGCGTTTTTTAACCTGAGAAAGTGAAAGGATATTCATAACAATTTATCCTAAAAATACGGGTTTTTAAGTCAATTCTGCTTCAACAGGTCGGCCGAAAATTTGATCTGTAAATTTAACGTACCAAGCAGCCGACTGTACTTGAATAATGTAACCCATGGCAATAATTAAAGCAATTTCTGAACCCTGTTGCGGGCCAAACGCAGTAATGGCGATCGCTAAAGCAATGGATAAATTTCGCATCACTGTTCCGTAAACTAAAGCAATGGCATCTTCTCGATTAAACAAGGCTTTTCCTAAAAGAGTACTTAAGGCAAAATTAAATCCATAAATAATAAATAAGGGAATAAAAAAGGAAAGAACCGTAAGCGGATGAGCAACAATAGACTGTGCTTTCAGTGCCATTGCGACAAAAACAATTCCTAAAACCCCTAAAGTTGAGAAGACGGGAAACTTTTGTTTAAGATTTTTATTGTATTTTTGCATTCCTACTGTTTTAATTAAAATTTGCTTCGTAATTACACCCAAAACCAAAGGCAAAAAGACAATAATCACAATCTGTTTAAAAACATCAACCAAGGGGATTTCAACCGTTGCCCCCATTAACCACTTGGCATAAAATGGCGTGGCTAAGGAACCTGCAATTAAACCAATTACCGTCATTTTAATGGCTGCGTTAATATTCCCTTTAGCAAACCCAGTCCAGGAAATCGTCATCCCACTGGTGGGTAACAGAGAGGTGAGTAATAAACCCAGTAAAATCAACGGTTCATCATTAAAAAATATCTTGCCTACTCCAAAGGCAAAAAAGGGAATCACGGCAAAGTTAATCAGTTGAGTAATTCCCTGTAGTTTATAATCTCCCCCTGAAAACACCTTGGCAATTTGCAGGTTAATCATCATCGGATAAACCATCAAAAAGGTTAAGGGAATAATTAAGGTTTTGAGAAAAGCTGGATCAAATATTGCCCCAAAAAGAATTCCGGCAATCATAAACCCTGGAACAGACCAAACCAAGTTATTTTTGAGAATTGATAAAATTTTCCACATCAGATGATTTCCTCAGGATTGAATTCATCGTTAAATCCAATATTTAACCGTTTTCAATGGGCAATTCTGCACTGCGCCATGCCATCATCCCACCTGTAATGTTATAAACTTGAGTAAATCCAAGTTTTACCAGTTTTTTAGCTGCAATGGGACTGCGATGAGCCGTTAAACAAATCACCGCAATCGGTTGATCTTTCGGTAATAATCGAAACCATTGCGGCAAAATCAAACGGTTTAATCCGGGAAGATTTGCCATTAAAATTCGAGGTAAACTTAAATTAACGGCATCAGGGGCATGAAATATTTTATATTCAAAGCGGCTGCGGACATCTATTAAGAAATGAGGCTTTGAACAATCGAGAAACTCTTGAGGCGAAAGGTCAATCACCCTATTTTTAGAGTGAGAATCAATAGAATTCACAATCATTTTAATTCAGCCAATTAACTGCAACATGAAATGATATTAGATGATTTTGTAGAGACGTTGCAGAGAACATCTCTACGGGTTCTAGGGACAGTTAAACCCACCAAGGGTTCTGACCGGTTCGCGGATCAATCTCTGTCCAAGGGGAAATTCGGATATAATCTCCCGCCAAACTAATGTGAACCAGTTTTAACGGTCGGTTGGCTGGCCCCCGTTCCACCACACCTTCAGCGTTATAACGAGAACCATGACAGGGACATTGGAACTGTTGGTCAACTCCATTCCAGGGGAACGTACAACCCAAATGGGTACAGATATCCACTAACCCCCAAGGGTGTAATGTGCCATCGTCTTGAACCGTTAAATAGGTGGGTTCTGCGGCTAAACCTGCCACTAATGCACGGGTTCCAGGGGGTTCAGCCAGAATTTGACTCGCTGGAATAAAATTCCCCAATTTGTCCTTGGCGATGATGCTGCCGTCTTCTCCGGCTTCTTTCGGGGGCATCAGAACCTGAGTGGCTGGATACAGTGCCGCAGCGACGGTGACGGCGACGGTTGCCCCCGTGAGAAAGTTCAGTAGTTGTCGTCTCGACAGGGAGGGATTTTCTAAAGCAAAGTTGTCGGTTGTCATGCATATTCACCGGATGTAATTTTCAAGGGTTTTGGTATTCAGAAAACAGGCTTATTTCCTAAGAAATGGCTGTAAAGTTTATGAAGTTTTACTGGTGTTGATTCCCAACAAACTATACAGAATGCAAGAACCGAATAATCCACTCAGTAAGGCAATAATTGCCATCACGGTTAGAACAATTCCCAGGGTTGAACCGCCATACAGTCCTAAACCTAAGTATAGTAATACACTGCCGAAAAGGACGCGAATCAGTCGATCTGTTGCACCAACGTTATTTAACATGAGGATTTTCTCCTATGATTTTATGAGGTAAAAAGGATTTGAATTGACTTTAAGACACTAACTCAGCTTCTTTTAAATGATCCATTGCCGCCTGAATTCGTTCACGAGCATAATCGATCACTTGCTGGGTTTCTGAGTTTTCAATCACCTGAAACATGGCTTGAGGATCGATGGCAGAAACTTCAATTTTGCCGTCAATTCGCTCTTGTACCACCACGTTACAAGGATAAAGAACACCTGCTTTATCGTCGATGTCCAGCATTTGATAAGCCACTTGGGGATGGCAAGCCCCCAGTATTTTGTAAGGACGATAGTCAACGTCTAATTTCTTTTTAAATGCGGCTTGAACATCGATTTCGGTGAGAACTCCTAGCCCTTCTTGCTTCAGGGCTGCTGTTACCTGGGCGATCGCCTCTTCAAATGAGGTGTTCAAAACTTGGGTGAAGTGATACATTGCAATTCCTCTATCTATATCGTGCTGAGTTGGGTGTAAAGCTGTGAGTCAAGACAGGGCTTAACCTTAAATATCAATATATAACTTAATAGTGATTTAGTCAAGTAAAAACTATTTTTTCTTTGGGTGTTGACAAATGCCCTCAACCTGCTATCATCACTATATAACTTAAAAGCAATATAGTTGATATTCAAAATTTAAGTTAATCGTCTGAAGATACTGAAATGCCTGATAGGAGCAAAATCCATGGCACAGGTTGCTGTTATTGGGGCAGGGCTAGGAGGCTTACCCGCCGCATACGAATTACGACATTTGCTCTCCCCAGAACACCAAGTCACTCTCATTTCTGATCAATCTGAATTTACCTTCATTCCAGGGTTGATTTCTGTCGCCCTCAACTTAAAACCCCTAGATCATGTTCAACTCAAGTTAGACCAACTGTGTCAAAAACATCACATTCACTGGGTTCCGGGAAAAGTGACCGCCCTCAACCCCCATCAAAAACAGATCACCGTTGAAGGGAACAATACGGTTAAGTATGACTATGCGGTAATCGCAACAGGGGCTGCTTTAGCCTTTAATGAAGTCGCTGGTTTAGGACCCCATGAGGGTTATACCCAATCCGTTTGTACTCCAGAACACGCTTTAACCGCCCGTAAAGCTTGGTTGAAGTTTTTAAAAAATCCGGGGCCAATTGTAGTGGGAGCCATGCCCGGAACCGGTTGTTTTGCCCCAGCCTATGAATTTATTTTAATGGCGGATTGGGAATTGCGCCGTCGGGGACTGCGAGATCGGGTGAGTCTCACCTACGTCACGCCTGAACCCTATGCCGGTCATTTAGGGGTTGGTAATGTCAAAAATGCCAAAGAATTAACCCAAGCATTGATGCAGGAACGGGACATTGAGATCATTGAAAATAGTGCTATTGTCGCATTCCAACCGGATTTCGTTCAGTTAGCAGAGGGTCGGCAATTGCCATTTAAATATTCGATGGTTTTGCCCGCTTTTCGAGGGGTAAAATTTCTCCGAGAGACTCCAGGATTTACCAATTCTAAAGGATTTATATCAACTTTACCCACTGGTCAGCATTGTGAATATGACTCAATTTATGCTTTGGGAGTGAGTGTTCATTTAGAGCAACCCGACAAAACTCCAATCCCGATTGAATCACCAAAAAGTGGGCAAATGACGGAAGCTATGGCAACGGCAGTGGCTCATAATATTGCCGTAAAGTTAGGTTCAATTCAATCCCCTTTAATGATTCCCACCCTGGAAGCCCTTTGTTTTGCAGAGTTTGGTAATACGGGAATTGCTTATATTGCTGCTCCTGTTCTTCCTGACCCGAAAACAGGAAAACGTCGGTATTCCTATGCGGTGCGAGGACGGTGGGTGAAATGGGTAAAAATCGCTTTTGAAGAGTATTTTATGACCAAAATGCGTTGGGGTGTAGGAATGCCTTGGTTTGAGAAATTAGGACTAAAAATCTTATTTGGATTATCCTTATTGAAACCGGTTTCTCTCTTGCAAAATAACAACCAGAATATCATCAATAGGCAAAGCCAAGAAAAGACTACCTAGTGCCGCTACGCGGAAGTCAGCTATTCTGAAGTCAGCTATTCTGAAGTATTTTGATGTGGGAGTTTCAGATTTCTTGAAGTATTGCTAAACCCACGCCCTCCCCTACTATAGCGATCATAAATGAGATGTGAAAAGATCGCAGTGTGGGCATCTTGCCCACTGGGAAAAATTCTGACTTGACGTTCACAACTGATTAAGGATTGCTATAGAACCCATGATGGAAATGAGGTCAAATTCATTCAATACTGCTGAATTAGAACAGATGGCGAATCGTTTTAAACTGCTGAGTGAACCCAGTCGGTTACAAATTATTTTAGCCATTTGTACAGGAGAATTGAAGGTCAGGGAAATTAGCCATCGCACCGGTTTAAATCCTGCCAATGTTTCTAAACATTTACAGATGCTCAGAAACACAGGGGTTGTCAGTTGCCGACGAGTCGGAGTCTGTCGTTACTATCGAATTACGGATACAAATGTTTTAGACCTTTGTTCTAAATTCCGGCAATATGATTGATAGTTTTTAACATGATCAACCTCAATCCATTCATTGTTGTAAACAGGTCAAAAATATGCTCAAACGGTTCAGTCAAACTTTAATGGTGCTGGTCGTAGTCTGGATTTTATCTCTGTGGAATTTAACCAGCGCGATCGCTCAACCTTTATCCGTCAATAGTTCAGAATTAGCCAAAGCGGTGCAAGAAATTGAAGCGTTAGATGCCATGCGTTCTGGATTAGCTTCAACCTTAGAAGGACAAGTGGAAGAACCCACAGGGGAAACCTTTAAACAAGTTTGTAAACCAGTAGGAATGCGGGCGAAACAACTGAGTCAAGAAAATGGCTGGCAAGTGAAACAAATTGCGAATAAATATCGCAATCCGGCTCACGCACCGGATAATTTACACGCTAAAATGGCATTAGCTAAGTTTGAACAAGATCCGGAATTAACAGGCTTTTGGCAACCCGAAACTGTCGGTGAGCAAAGGGGAATTCGTTACTATCGTCGGATTAATGTAGAGGCGAGTTGTCTGGCTTGTCATGGGCAAAAAGAGAATCGTCCTCAGTTTGTTAAAGCCAAGTATCCTCAAGATTTAGCCTACGATTTCAAAGCAGGAGATTTACGAGGAATGTATGCTGTCTTTATTCCAGAGCTTCAAGCCGCTTTACAAAATTCCCTTGAGAATAATTAGTGATTAAGGCGGATAAAGTCGTACCGATTTCAGGTTGAATATCCCTGAGAGTGAGATCAATTACTTTAGCGATCTGCTGGACTGAACGGGGAGAAATCACAACTTGAGGAATGACAAGTTTTAACCGTGTTAATCGGTTTTGTTGTCTGGCTTTAACACTGTTTCTGCCGAAATTTCCCCAATTAGTTTTGAGTGGTGATAGTTACACGGAATCTTTCTCAAGTACCGGATTTTGATGTCTTTTGAACTGAGGTGAGCTTTGTTAAATTTTGCAAAAGAAAGTTATCAGCTTCCTCTCAGAACTATATAGTTATTTTTGGAATTCATTGGAAATGAATTATGAGTAGTAATTTAGCTAGCCAACTGCGGGAAGGAACCCAACACTCCCACACCATTGCAGAAAACACAGCGTTTATGAAATGTTTTCTCAAAGGAATTGTGGAAAAAGAACCCTTCCGTAAACTCACCGCTAACTTGTATTTTGTCTATAGTGCGCTAGAAGAAGAGATGCAGCGTCACCTCGATCATCCTGTGATGAAACTGATGTATTTCCCTGAACTCAACCGCAAGGAAAAACTGGAAGAAGATTTGGCATTTTACTATGGCGAAAACTGGCAAACCCAAATTGTTCCCTCTGCAGAGGGTCAAGCCTATGTTGCCCGAATTCGTGAAGTGGCTCAAACTGAACCAGCGCTTTTAGTTGCCCATGCTTATGTTCGTTATATGGGAGATTTATCAGGGGGTCAAAGCTTAAGAAATATTGCGCGTTCGGCTATGGATTTACCGGCCGATAAAGGAACAGGGCTGCATGAATTTGATGCCTTTCCCACAATAGAAGCCCGAAAAGAATTTAAATTCAAATATCGGGATACCTTAAATGATTTGCCTGTGGATCAGGAATTAATTCAGAAGATTGTGGATGAAGCCAATCAGGCGTTTGTACTCAATCATAATGTCTTCCATGAATTAGAAGATGAGGTTAAAGCTGCCATTGGCGATCATGTGTTTGATTTAATTACTCGCCAAGACAAACCGGGTAGTACAGAACGCGCACCCGGTACAACTTCTGTTGAGTTAGTTGCCTCAGAATAAACCGATCAAGATTCGAGAGCACCCCCTCAAACTGAGAAAATGAGATTGTAGCACTACACTTTTCGACGACAATCATCACGTCCTTAAATGATCTTGTACTGCTATAACGATCTAACGATCAATCGTCATCACGACCCTAATTTTTTGGAAGTTTTGAACAGGTGTTCTCCACAAAAACCGTTGATCATACTTCTATAGTGCTACGCGCTACGCGCGGTTGCAAAAAGCTTGTCAATTATAAGGATTGAGTAATTTGAGCTTTTTCCCTTGTCCATCCCCCGGAAGCGTAGTGCTATACTTTGAATTTTTTTTAATTTAATCGCCGCCCATTGATTCAATCTTTAGCTGTTTTAAACTCATGAACCTTGTCTCAGCGCCCGTTATCGTCGATGCAGAATTACTGAAAAAATACGATAAACCCCTGCCGCGATACACCAGCTATCCCCCAGCCACAGAACTCAAACCAGATTTTCCAGAAATTGACCTCCGCGCTGCCATTGCAGTCGGTGACTACAAACGAACGCCCCTCTCCCTCTATTGCCATATTCCTTTCTGTGAAACGCCCTGTTATTTCTGTGGTTGCAACACCATCATTACCCAACACAAACAAGTAGCAGAACCCTACCTGAATTATTTAATTCGTAATATTGAACAGGTGGCAGCCCTCACAGATGGGCGAAGAGTGGTTAATCAGTTGCATTGGGGCGGAGGCACCCCCAACTATCTCAACCTCAACCAAGTCAGCCGACTGTGGAACGCTTTATCTCAGCACTTTCAGTTTGCTGAAGATGCTGAAATTTCCATCGAAGTCAATCCTCGTTATCTAGATCGGGATTATCTGCTGGGGTTAAAACAAATCGGCTTTAATCGTATTAGTTTTGGTATCCAAGACTTTAATCCCCAGGTGCAAGAAGCCGTCAACCGGGTGCAACCGGAGGAAATGCTGTTCCAGGGAATGGCCTGGATGCGGGAAGCCGGATTTGAGAGTATTAACGTTGACTTAATCTACGGCCTACCCTTTCAAACCCTGAAGACCTTTGAACATACCATTAATCAGACCGTTCAACTCAATCCCGACCGGATTGCCATCTTCAACTTTGCCTATGTCCCCTGGATGAAACCCATTCAGAAAAAGCATATTCATCCGGAAACCTTACCCACACCCGCTGAGAAGCTGGATATTTTCCAAATGAGTATCCATCAGCTTACCCGTAACGGGTATCAGTTTATTGGTATGGATCACTTTGCCAAACCCGATGATGAACTGGCTGTGGCTCAAACCGCCGGACAACTTCATCGTAACTTCCAAGGCTATACCACCAAACCGGAGTCAGATTTGCTGGCGTTTGGCATGACCTCCATTAGTATGCTGCATGATGTGTACGTGCAGAATCACAAGCGGTTACGGAGTTTCTATGGTGCCATTGATCGCAACGAATTACCGATTGAACGAGGGGTAAGTTTAACCAAAGATGATATCTTGCGTCGCGCCATCATTATGGAACTGATGTGCCAGTTTGAACTCTCCAAAGCCGCCATTGAAGCTAAATATCACCTCAGCTTCGATCAGGATTTTGATGAGTATTTTGCCCTCGAACGCCAACAATTAGAAGGGTTAGCCGCTGATGGTTTGGTGAAGTTGACCCCCAATCACATTCAAGTTACCCCAGCCGGACGAGTGCTGATTCGCAATATTGCCGCCGTCTTTGATCCCTATCTGCGAAATCGTAAAGCGCGTCAATTTTCTCAATCTGTTTAATCTCTTTCAAGGGAACAGGGAACGGGGAACGGGAAGTAGGGTATGGGGTGTGGGGTGTGGGGACAAGGGAGACAAGGGAGATCAACTGTTGCCCGTTGCCCGTTGCCTGTTGCCTTCTGACTTGCGCTATATCTCCATTGCTCACCTCAAAAAATAGGAGTTGATTATTTATGCGTATTCTGATGATTCAGCCAAACTACCATTCGGGTGGAGCTGAAATTGCCGGAAACTGGCCCCCCAGTTGGGTTCCTTATGTCGGGGGTGCCCTCAAACAAGCGGGTTTTGATGACATCCGATTTGTCGATGCCATGACCAACTATATTGAGGATGAGGCATTAGCTACGATCATCGAAGAACATCAGCCGGATGTGGTGATGGCGACGGCAATTACGCCGATGATCTATAAATCCCAAGATACCCTACGAATTGCTAAGTCTGTTTGCCCCAATGTCATCGCAATTATGGGGGGCATCCATCCCACCTATATGTATCGTGAAGTGTTGGCAGAAGCCCCTTGGGTGGATTACATCATTCGCGGGGAAGGGGAAGAAATTAGCGTTAACTTGATGAATGCGATCGCCCAAGGCACAGATCGTCAAGATCGCGAGTCTATTTTGGGAATCGCTTATTTAGACAACAATGGTCAGGTGGTTGCCACTCCTCTCCATCCCCCCATTCGCGATCTCAATACCCTGTCTCCAGACTGGACCTTACTGGATTGGGACAAATACATTTATACTCCTCTCAATGTCCGGGTAGCAGTGCCCAACTTTGCCCGAGGTTGTCCGTTTCGCTGTCGGTTTTGTTCCCAGTGGAAGTTCTGGCGCAAATATCGCTCTCGCAGTCCCAAGGTATTTGTCGATGAAATTGAGTATTTAGTGAAAGAGCATAACGTTGGCTTTTTCATTCTGGCAGACGAAGAACCCACCATTAACAAATCTCGCTTTATTAAACTCTGCGAAGAATTGGTGGATCGTAACTTAAATGTTCATTGGGGCATCAATACCCGTGTTACTGATATTCTGCGGGATGAGGCTGAACTCCCCTTATACCGTAAGGCAGGACTGGTTCATGTTTCCCTGGGAACCGAAGCGGCTGCCCAACTCAACCTCAATGTCTTCCGTAAAGAAACCACCATTGCCGATAATAAACGGGCGGTAAAACTATTGCGGGATCATGGCATTGTGGCTGAGGTGCAGTTTATCATGGGGCTGCCCAATGAAATGCCTGAAACCATTGAAGAAACCTATCGGATGGCGAGGGATTGGGGCGCAGACATGACCAACTGGAATATGTATACCCCTTGGCCGTTTGCCGAACTGTTTCAGGATCTCGAAGACAAAGTGGAAATTCGGGACTATTCCCATTACAACTTTGTCACCCCTATTATTAAACCCGACAACATGACGCGGGAAGAAGTGCTTCAAGGGGTGTTACGGAACTATGCCCGCTTCTATAGTTGGAAGTTTCTAGAATATTGGTTTACCCGCGATTCCTTTAAACGCCGTTATCTGTTGGGTTGTCTGTGGGCGTTTGTCACCACAACTCTGAATAAACGTTTTTATAATCTTAAGCGGATTAAACGGAAAGGAATGCACGCTGAGATTGAGTTTGGCTTCGATCAATCCCGCATTCTCTCCACCGAAGAAATGGCTCGCCTAAAAGCCGCTAAATTGGCTGATATCGAGTTCCCCAGTGATGTCTCAGCCTGCGGTGGCCCCTCCCACCCTGTTCCAGCAGGGGTTGAGCCACAGAAAGATGAATCTGCAACTCAAATGATTATCGTTGATGGTCAGGAGGCTCGCCGTATTGCCCTGCGCCAAGGATTGCGATCGCAACCCGGTATTGAAGTCGCTAGCGAAGCCACTAATGGCGAAACCGGTTTAGTGCTTTTAGAATCTATTGCCGTCAATGTCGTGGTAGTCAGCGCCCCGCTGCCGGATATGACGATCGCAGAATTTGTCCAGCGGATGCAAGCTCAAGATCTATCTTGTCAAACCTTCAAGATCTTGGTTCTCACCAATGAACCGATCCAAATCCCAGGGGTAGACCATTGTCCTGCGGATATTTCTCTAGAAAACTTGGCTGACAAAGTGCGACAGCTTCAACCCGTCTCGGTTTAAGAGGAGTTAGGAGTTAGGCGTCAGGAGGCAACAGGCAACAGGCACTCTTGCAACAGCTCATCTGGGATTAAGTTGGCAAGGCTTTCCTGACTTCTGACTCGAGCATAGCTGCCTTCTAACTTCTGACTTCTGACTTCTGACTTCTGACTTAATCTCCCCCCACCCCCTACACCCACTCAAAAAAAATTATGACTTCACTACCCTCTCTGCGTATTGGTCAACATCTGGCTCCCTATCCTATTATTCAAGGAGGTATGGGGGTGCGGATCTCAGCCGCCCATTTAGCCAGCGCCGTCGCTAACGCTGGAGGAATTGGTATTATTTCAGCCACAGGGTTAGGGATGAACTCACCCTATTTTAATCCCAACGAAACCAATCCAAAACGCCGACACGCCCAGTTTTTGGAGGCTAACCGTTTAGCTTTAATTGACGAGTTGAAAACGGCTCGTACCCTTTGTCCGCAAGGTGTGATCGGCATCAACGTGATGATGGCGGTACGAGATTATCAAACTTTGGTTTCTACCGCTGCTGAAAATGGAGCCAATCTAATTATTGCCGGGGCTGGCTTACCGTTACAACTGCCGGAATACACCGCTAACCATCCAGAGGTGGCCCTGGTTCCCATTGTTTCAAGTACGCGGGCGGCGCGAATTATTTGCCGGAAATGGCAACGCCAATATGGACGCTTGCCAGATGCCTTTGTGGTGGAAACTCCCAATACTGCGGGGGGTCACCTCGGTGCCAAGTATGAACAAGTTGACCAGCCTGAATTTTCACTGCAACAAGTGATTCCAGAGTTAGTGGAATACCTCCAGAATGAACTGGGTGTCAGCCTGCCAGTCATTGCAGCCGGGGGAATTTGGGATCGAAAGGATATCGACGCAATGCTGGCTTTGGGAGCCAATGGCGTGCAATTGGGGACTCGTTTTATTACCACCCATGAATGTGATGCAGACATTCGTTATAAGGAATTTCACCTCCAGGCCCGCCCAGAAGATGTGGTCATGGTGTCCAGCCCAGTGGGAATGCCAGGTCGGGCATTGCGTAATCCTTTTGTCAATCAAATCCTGGCAGGGACTTTAAAGCCAAAAGCCCCCTGTCTTGCCAACTGTTTACAGGTTTGCCAATGTCGAGATCATCGAGAAAGCTACTGCATCCTGCGGGCTTTAGATCGGGCTTCTCGGGGTAATGTGGAAGCAGGACTCGTTTTTGCTGGGAAAAACGCCGGTCAGGCTCAACAGATGATGTCAGTGGCGGAATTGATGGCTGAATTAACTACTGCTTAATGTTAAATGGAGAAAACATCATGAATTGTCATCGAAAACAGCAACATTCTCGCCGTAACCGTGGGATGATGGCAGGTTTATGTATGGGATTAACTGCCACAGCAATTTCAACACCTGCTTTATCTCAGCCAGATGCTCAAACCCAAAAGGCGATGATTGATGCCATTAATGATGAATATCAAGCCCGTGCATTTTACACCGCCGTGATTGAAAAGTTTGGCAATATTCGCCCATTTAGTAATATTGTGCAAGCTGAAGATCGTCATGTTCAATTATGGAATACTCTGTTTACTCAATATGGTTTAGAAATTCCTGAAGATAATTTTGCTAACAATATGGAAGTTCCGGATACTTTAGTGGAGGCTTGTCAGATGGGGGTTGAAGCTGAAATTGCCAATGTTAAAATGTACGATAAATTCTTGAGTTTTGTCCAAGAACCGGATCTTAAAGCAGCATTTACCCAACTGCGTCAGGTGTCTCAAAACAAGCATTTACCCGCTTTTGAACGCTGTATTGCTAATAATGGTAACTTAAATCCCTCGGGACAAGAACGTTCATTTCGTCATCAAGGAAATCGTTATCGATGAAAATTAACCCTTCTGCCATTCAACTTCCATTATTGAGGATTTTGGCAGTTGTTCTCGTCTTTCTCAAACATCCTCTTAAGTCGTGCATTTCTGAACCATCCTAAGATTTCCATTGTTGTAGGCATTGACAGATAATTACACACCCAATACCACTGCCAGCAACACTGAACCAGAGAAGATTAGGGCCAAGATAGTCATAGATCCACCCACCCAAGATCGGTCCAAGAATAAATGCTATAGAAAAGGCCATGTTGTGAGCACCCATATAGCTCCCCAATCGCTCTTTCGGCGCAAGCTCAGCAACATAGGTGCTCATGAAAGGGGAACTCAGCATTTCTCCACAACTCCAAAGCGCTAAAGAGAATATAGCAAACATAAAACTTTTACCCATAGGTAAGATGCCTAAGCCAAGTCCAATAAGGACAATACCAAAAGAGATGACATGGAGTGGTTTCCAAGTGCTGCAAAAATATGTTGCAGGCATCTCAAAAATAAGTAGCAAGGCCGCACTCATAGACATTAAAAGACCCAGCTCATTGTTACTGAGGTTATACTCTCTTTCAAGAAAAACGGGATATGTAGACCATACCTGTAGCAACATCATGCCACTGACTACAACAACCACAAAAAAAAACAATAACTTTGTTTTCCACCAGGGTCTAGAATTAGATTCTTCTGTAAAATCACCTCGATCCACTTCTGGAGTAATGAGTAATCCTTGTGATTGTGAGATAATTAATGGCAAGACTGCAATCATACAAGTCAAACCATCAAGACGAAATAGCCAGTCATAACTTCGTAATGCAAGAAATCCACCTATTGCTGGTCCTATTGATCGTCCTAGATTAGATGCTAAGCGGAGTAAGGAGAAACCTCGTGGTTGTTCTTTAGGACTACAACTATTGACTAATAGTACTGAAAGGGCAGGTCTATTTGCTTCTCCTGAAATACCAAGGAGAGTAACCCCAATGAGGATCTGTACTTCAGTATATAAATGTTCCAGAGCAAACATGCAAAGGCCACAGAAAAGAGGAGGGAATAGAGCAATTTGAAAAGCTCCAATGCGATCACTCAGCGACCCTCCAGCCCAGGTACCAATTAAAGCTCCTACTCCATAGCTGCCAATAATGAGACCAGCAAAAGAAGGAGAGTAATCAAGTTCTTGGACTAAGTAGATGGTGAGAAAGGGCAAAACCATGGTTCCTGCCCGATTAATTAAATTTGTCAATGCAAGTTGCCAAACAGTTAAGGGGATCCCTCTATATGTATCCTTTAAAAAACTAAAGAACGGATTTATGAGGCCTCTAAAGATGTTGGAGCTGCTCATATTTTTATACCTTCGGGGTCAAGAAATGAATGGCGACTTAAAATACTAGTCACCAGATAAATAGCTTCTGGAGTCAATGAGAAGCTACTGTATCCCTCTGGTCTTGACAAATTTGTTCCAGCTTGAGAATCTTGCTTGAAGACACTAAGTATCTGCTCAAAATTATTGATAGGTAGTCCACAGTAATGAAAGATCTGTGCGAGAGTATCTTCCTGTGCATCCCGTAAATTATCATAGCGTATAGATAAAGCTGGGATACCAGCCTCTACCGCAGCAGCGAACCATTCCATTGCTGCAATCCATCGAAGTGTGAGTTCATGTACTAAGGAAAAACTTTCGTTGTCCTCTCCCAAGTATCTAGAGAGCGAACCGTAATTGGTTTTGTCCCAGTGTTCATAGTCTGCTTTCCATGCCGTAAAGGAAGTATATGGAGAACGTCTCAGCTTTTGATAGACTCTTAAGCCTGAAGCAACGAAACCAAAGGCAGAGCGATATAGAAAGATATTTTTTGCTCTAGAATATTTTGATTGAAAAAAACCCATAGCTTGTAAGCCATGGCTGCGAAGCTTTACTACATGTACTCTCGGATTCTGGTGGCGATATGGATAAAATAAGAACCGTATAGAGCTGGTTGCCAACTTTTTAAGTTCTCTCTTTTTACATGCTTCAGTAGTAGTATTTTGATAATCTAAACACTGGATAAGAGCATCTGGCTCTGAGAGACTAACTGAACTTTCGGCCTTATTGAAGCAGTGATGAAGTAAAGTTGAGCCACTCCGCCCGGTCGTATAAATAAATACTGGTCGATTAATGCTTGGCATATATCCTGCACTGATATTAAATGTATCGAAAGGAACAGTAAAAACCCTAAAAGCGTTCTTGTACTGAGCTTGATAATAGAAAGGAGCTTTACTCAGATCGACTCCTTTAGGAGTTTCCACAAATATTGCCTGACGAGATTTGTGTTCCAAGCAATACAAACTGACGAATGGATTATTGACAATAGTACTCAAGTCGGTAACATCTTCATATTTGCAGTCAAAATCATAGAAGCTACCTACCCAATTAAAATTTCGCTCATGATATCTCTTAATTTGATACTGATAAACACTCATGATGTCATTACCATATTAAATCAACCCAAGCAATCCTACATAACAATGAAGCTTAATAATAGTTCCATAACTAGATATTTGAAATCGACAAAACTCCATCGTCGAGAATCAATTTAAAGCAAGGATTATCTGATTGAAGCATGATTTTTTTCTGAAAATCAGGGATATAATCCATAGTTTGAAGACGCTCACGCAAGGCAATAAAGGCATGATAGCCAACAGCATGAAAGCATTGAGGATCAATGATTTTTCTGAAATAGTTTGGAAATAATTTGCTATTTTGAACATCATAAATAATATCACAGGTTTTCAGATGCCTTAGTTGTATCTTTTCTGGGTAATAAGAGAGAGAAAAATGATGATAGATGACATACTCAGAAGCTGCATTCCATTTTCCACTATCTATATCAATAGTGTTAATAAATGCTTTCCAGAATGGCAGTTTGTGCTGTTCTTCAACAATTGCTAGGAGAGCGGAGAGAATTTCTCTATGAAATACCATATGGTGATGCATACCACTATAAGGATGTTGTACTTTCCATTCTGGTATTAATCTTGCAGCATGTGAGGCATGAATATGATTAACTGATTCTGGATAATCTTTAGTATTCATCAGCCATAAAAAGGGATACCCATAAGACATTAGATGCTTCCCAGCATCATCTAAAAATTGAATCTTTGATGAGATGATAAAATCAGAGTCAAGGAATAGAACACAATCAAGCAAATCGGGTATTGCCCTAAAGATATAAAGCTTCAAAAGTTGCTGAAAATAGTAATTTTCATAGCCAGAAGAAAATCGCTGATTCCCCAGAATTTTGGATATTTCTTCCTTTGGCACGGGATATTGATCATCATTTATGTAATAGACAGGAACATCTGTAGATAAGTAATCTGAAGCACTTTTGTCACTAGATAAAATATATATATTGCTTATTGAATTTTTAGAATGAAAAATAAGTCCGTCAACACAGAACTGCAACTTGCTTAAATCTTTCTTTGCAACCGAAATAACGACATCAATGACAGTATCATTCATGAATAATAAATTTAATGTGATTATTAAAAACTGATCAAGTATACACTGAAAATACCACAGCAACAGTTAACAAATTATTATCAACCCGGACTCATGTCAGGGCAAACGCATCTAAATTCCGTAACCATTGCCCAGCAAGAGTTTCAGATTTTAGTAACAAAACTAAATAATGCCTCAAACCTTTAGAGAGCAAGCATTCTAAAAATAAGATGCGTTTGCCCTGGGACTCATGTTTGTCAATGTGGGTGTGAGATTTCACTTTTTTCTGGATTATTCCATCAGTAATTTTATTTAGAGGAGCATTCCTTTCCATTTGTCACCTGTTGTACGACAAAACGAAGTGCGGAATGTGGGTTAAAATGTACGATAACTTCTTGAGTTTTGTCCAAGAACCGGATCTCAAAGCAGCATTTACCCAACTGCGTCAGGTGTCTCAAAACAAGCATTTACCCGCTTTTGAACGCTGTATTGCTAATAATGGCAACTTGAATCCATCGGGACAAGAACGTTCATTTCATCATCGAGGAAATCGTCACCGATGAAAATTAACCCTTCTGCTATTCGACTTTCCTTATTTAAGATTTTGGCAATTGTTTTAATCTTGCCATTTCTGTTATTCAGTCTGAATTGTTTCCCCATTCAACCCGCATTTGCCGCCATTCGTCAGCAAGAAGAAGCACCGGAACAAATCCTCTATCAATCTCGCCATCGCTTACAAGATACCGCTAATCATTCTTGGCAGTTGGTGTTATTTAAACGAGTGAAAAACCAACAGGTCAAAGAAATGAATTTACGACTGGTGGGATTTCCAGGAGAGGCTGAATTTAAACATCCAGAACCTCTAACAATTATTACTCGTCAGGGAAAAGTGTTTCAAGCGAATGATTTATTTGCTGAAAAATCCCCCGCCCCTAATGTGGGTCAATATGACTTGAAAAATATCTTAGAACAACTTCCCGTTAACACCAATATTTCTTTAGAACTGAATCTGAAATATCCGCCAAAACTTCAGTTAGAGATTCCCTCAGAAGTGCTTTTAGAATGGCAGATTATTGCCAGTTAAATTGGAGGTGACTAAAATATAAGATAAAACCCTTAACTTAAAACTGTCATATCAGTTGTCTCAACGTTTGTAAAATGAGCATTACAAATTCCTCTAATTTACCCCAACCACTCACAGAAATTCCCCCCGGACATCTCAATATTATGGGTTATGTTGATGAGTCTGAAGTCAACGGCCCCGGTTGTCGTGCTGTCGTTTGGGTACAAGGCTGTCAGCGAGAATGTTCTGGCTGTTTTAATCCGGCTTCTTGGTCGTTTGAACCCAATCAATTAATTTCGATAGAAGCATTAGCGGAACAAATCTTATCCAATCCTCGAAATCAAGGCGTAACCTTTTCTGGAGGCGAACCCTTTTGGCAAGCTTCCGCCCTGGCGCAATTGGCAAAGCAACTGAAAGAAAAGGGGTTAAATGTGATGTCTTTTACTGGGTTTACTCTGAAGGAATTACAGTCCGACACAGCACCAGATGGTGCCGAGGATTTGTTAGAACAACTGGATATTTTAGTCGATGGACCGTTTGTTGAAACCCAGCAGATTAATGATCCAAACTCATTAGTTTCTTCTCGAAATCAACAGGTTCGGATCTTGAATCCAGACTTTAAAGATGAATTAAACTGGGCTTCTGACCAAGTTGAAATTCATGTCTTAAAAGATGGCACGCGGATTATTACCGGATTTCGCGGCTCGATGAATTTAGATTAAAGGAGTTAAAAATTATGACGACTCAATGTCTAACCTATCCGCTCAAAACCAATACTATTACGGTAATGAGTCATGTCACCAGTATTCAGGTCTTAGGGGAACGAATTTCGTGTTTACAAGCTACGACTGAAACCGAATCTGACCCCGCAAAAACGGTTCATGTGACGTTTGAGGTTCAGGGCAAAAAAGATGAGCCTTGTATTCTTGCCAACGCAGAAGAACTGGGGTTAATTCTCAGCGCCAAAGATGCAGTTGAATTGGGTTTATCCCTGATTGCCATGGGTTCAGATCCTGAAAACATGACAGATATGGCGGCAATTCGAGAGCAACTCTCTGATTGTTTGTCGAATAAAAGTCCTGTTTGATGATCACCCAACATCCTCTAGTTAGCAACGCTGTTAGGGATGAAAGATTTCTAAGGAGTTAATCGCTGGTCTCCCCATTTTTGGATAGAATACAGAGTCTCTGGGAAAGGCTTCATTCGGAGAACCCTATTTCCTAGGAGGGGTATTGCTTCCCTAAAAAAAAACCGTATGGTAATATAGTAATAACACTCATTTTTACCAATCTGTTTTAACTGAGCAATGCCTCACAAACCTATGTCGCTTCCGCTTAAACCCACTGCTACGCTGAAACCGATGAAAGATTGTGGGATAACCCAGCTTTCTCCCACTGCCCTAGGATTAATGGCAGAATTTTTTAAAGTGTTATCAGAAGCAAGTCGGTTGCAAATTGTTTGCGTCTTGAAATCCGGCTCTAAAAACGTCACAGAAATTATTGAAGCCACAGGCTTAGGACAGGCGAATGTTTCTAAGCATCTAAAAATCCTTTCTCAAGCTGGAATTGTTTCCCGTCGTCAAGAAGGAGTTTGTGTCTATTATCAAATTTCTAACCCCTTCATTTTTGAGCTGTGTGAATTGGTGTGTGAAGCCCTTTCAGTGCAAATTGAACAGCAGAGTCAACAGTTTGAACAGCTTGAAGTCATGCGAAAGAGCCGCTTAGGTGCTGCTAATCATTAATAAACTCAGCTTCACAAATCATGGATTTCCGTTGATCTAAATCAGCGGTATCCCACATCCCATTTAAGAAAGTAGTGTAGAAGTATTCCCCTCCCTGATTCACTTCCACCTGAGGTGCATTTTTGGAATAACCTTCACCGCTAGAAGTACTGCGTTGGGCTTGATAATAAACATAGGCATCAGCATTCACACACATCACGTGATAAAAGTCCTGGTTAGCCCCAGTTTGATCCCCCAGTTTATAACGGGCTAAACCTCGATTTAAATAAGCTTTAATGTAGTTGGGGTTGATTTGAATCGCATGATCAAAATCATCAATTGCAGTTTCCATCTGTTTGAGATTGTAGTAAGCACACCCCCGATTATAATAAGCATAAACATTGTAGGGATCAATTTTCAGAGCCTGATTATAGTTACAAATTGCTTGCTCAGCTTCCCCCATCTGATAGTAACAAAGCCCTCGATTGAGATAGGCTTTAATATAGTTTTGACTCAACTGAAGCGTTTGATTGAAATCTTGGATGGCTTCTGTTTTTTTTCCCATAAGATAATATGCCCGTCCGCGATTATAATAAGTTTTGTGGTTTTTAGTATTCAGTTTTAAGGCTTGATTATAATAGTCAACAGCTGTTTCATAATCTCCCGTCTGAGCAATCGCTAACCCCAAGTTATTATAGGTTACATCGCTTTTGGAATTTAACCGAAGAGCCTTATTTAAGTCTTGAATTGCTCTTTCAGTTTCTCCAAGATGTCGCCAAGCATTTCCCCGATTTAAATAGGCTTCTGGTAATTTGGGATTAATTCTTAAAGCCCGATCTAAATCCTTGACTGCTTGTTTATAATCTCTTAAATAATAGTATAGTAATCCTCGATTACTATAAGCTGTAGCATAATGGGGATTTTGATCAATCACTTGATTGAGATCATTCAATGCACCGCGATAATTGCCTTGTTTTGCTTTGGTTAAACCTTGTTGATAGAGTTTCTGTGTTCTCATGGGTTTGCCTCTAGATTAATCTGACAATCTCACTCGCTTTGACTGCAAGTTTACTGCTTCAATTAAGTTACCCTCAAACTCGAGGAAATGCATTCCTTCCTCTGGTTTAAATTAACACCCCTCAATGCATGAAGCGTTTTGCTTTGAATATCGAGCGCACCCAAAATAATGACTCTTTCCTTAGGGGAAATTTAATGCAATTGATCGATAAACTGAATAAGTGATTCAGACAGTATTCTTTCACTGGAAAGAATATTAGATTTCGGATTTTCTCTTTTGAGATTTTGTCATATTGCATCTTTTGTCAGGGTTCAAGTTTGTTTATACAAATGAGTAATATCTCATTTTTAAAACAAATGTTTGGCTTTTTAATGACTCATTTAAGAGAGCAGACTAGAAGATTCTTATTATGCAAGTTTAGAATCTCTAATTTTTCCAGTGAACTTTTCCCCTAGTTTAGCATTTCTCGAATTAGAAGACAAGAGTTTAAAATGATTGATAAAATCAGGTTAAAACTCAGTGAAATCACTCAAAATCTTAAATCAAATCCTAGCAATTTGAGTCATTTAAGGTAATGATTGATGATAAAAATCATCTTGTTGTTGTTGACTTTACAGAAACAACTCAACATAAATTCAAATGGGAGATCCGAAAATATCCTGAAAGGGGCAATGGATGATCGCAGTAAGGCTGACAGTCTGGTGTATCAGCGAAATGGAAAGAGTTGGGAAGCGTTGGGTCTGATATAGTAATCAAAAAAGCGGTGCAACCGACCCGGAACCCCACTTCTGCATTTGCGGAGTGTGGACTTGTCTATCGGAGGCAGGCTTTGAGTCCTGGTCGTAGCGGTACGACCGACAAGGATTTTATATCTGAGTCACCAGCGTACCGAGAGAAGTGCACCAATAGAAAACTGAGGGATCATGGGTTGTATGACTAAGTTACAAGTCGGTCTTCTGTTTGGAGGACGTTCCGGCGAACATGAGGTTTCTATCCGTTCCGCCCAGGCGATCGCCAAAGCGTTATCGAAAGGAGACAACAACAGTAAATATACGGTACTCCCGGTTTATATTCAAAAAGATGGGACTTGGCAAACTTTAAATCAGTCGAGCCAAGTATTGGCTTCGGGTGAAGCGTTACCGTTACCTGAAGTTGATGCTTTTATCACACCCAATGAAGCTGCCATCAGCGCCAGCGCTGTCCCCGGATTAATTCCTCAGCAGACTCACATGGCTGAGATCGATGTTTGGTTCCCAATTTTACATGGGCCAAATGGGGAAGATGGTACTGTCCAAGGATTGTTGACCTTGATGCAAAAACCCTTTGTGGGAGCAGGAGTACTCGGTTCAGCCATGGGAATGGATAAAATAGCCATGAAAATGGCTTTTGCTCAGGCGGGACTCCCTCAGGTCAAATATCAAGCTGTAACCCGATCGCAGATTTGGTCCAATCCCTGTGTGTTTCCGAAGTTATGCGATCAACTCGAAGCCGAATTAGGATATCCCTGTTTCGTTAAGCCAGCGAATTTAGGGTCATCAGTAGGGATTGTCAAAGTGCGATCGCGTTCTGAATTGGAAACGGCTTTAGATAATGCCGCCAGTTATGATCGACGGATTATCGTCGAAGCAGGCGTTGAAGCCAGAGAATTAGAATGCGCCGTTTTAGGGAATGACTATCCTAAAGCCTCGGTGGTGGGAGAAATTACATACGACAGCGACTTTTATGATTATGAAACCAAATATACTGAAGGCAAAGCCGATCTATTTATTCCAGCCCAAATTGATCAAGCGATCGCCCGTAAAATTCAAGATCAAGCTATTGAAGCATTTCTCGCCGTTGATGCCGCAGGTTTAGCCCGTGTCGATTTTTTCTATGTGGAAAAAACAGGGGAAATTTTTATCAATGAAATTAATACTCTTCCTGGCTTTACCGCTACCAGTATGTATCCTCAACTGTGGCAAGCCAGTGGGGTTTCCTTCCCAGAATTAGTCCATCAACTGATTCAGTTAGCCTTAGAACGGGATTCTCAGGCAGAGGAAAAGATGGGGTAATTCGGTGAAGGGGAGACGAAAGTCCTGAGTCATTTGTCATGAGCGATCGCTCATGCTTCAAATAACGAATAACGAATAACGGATGACTATTGATGCCTCTTGCTTACCCCCGACACCCCACACCCGACACCCCACCATGAGATTTCTTGATAACTCAGATTAAGATTAATATATGGAAACCACCTTCAATCAATTTTGGGATTTAGTTTGGGGTGCATTAACGTTAAATTCAGATGTTTTTAACGGGATTAATCGTTTACCCCAAGGAAGCCAGATTGCCCTAATTATTGTGTTGGTTGCGGGCTTAGCCCAAGCGATTGGACAATGTATTGTATTATTTCTCAATCGGGTTAAGCCGTTTCGATTTTTCCTCAGTTTAGGAATTGCCTCTTTGTTATTTGCCTTTACTTATGGATTTTGGGCAGCCAGTATTCGATTCAGTGCGAACATTTTCTTTAATTCTAATTTAGATTATCCCACCGTTTTTCGCACATTGGGCTTAAGTTATGCCCCTTTAATGTTTGGGTTTTTCATTGCCCTGCCTTATATGGGAATTCCCATTTCAATTTTGTTATCCTTGTGGGCATTATTGGCTGAAATCCTATGCTTACAGGTGTTAACTGACTTAAATGCTTGGGGAGCCTTTGCCTGTGCGGGTTTAGGGTGGGTGGTCTTGCAAGCCCTGCAACGCACCATTGGCCGCCCGATTATTGCAATGGGAAAATGGTTAAAAAATTTAGTAGCAGGCACTACCCTCGTCACCGATAAAAAAGAACTGGAAGAACTCTTGATGCAGGGCAATCCCCTAACAGTTAATGCCCTTAGTAATGAAATTTGGATGGAAACAAAGACTTCCAAAACCCAAAATCGTCGATCATTTTCTTTAATTAGACTGATTGTTTTAGGGGTAATCGGCTTTATTTTAGTCACCCTTTTTTCAAAAGGACAAAATGGAATTATAATTGGGTATCAAGCGCTAACGAAAACCCTAAAATTAGTCGTGGACTTAGTGGGAATTAGTTTCGTAGCGTTGTTGTGTTCCGTCTTACTGACTCCCTTAGAAGCTTTAACCTGGTGGGCGGGCTGGTATGAAGCCGAACCCTTAAAGTACCCAGGAACGGCTGTAAAATCGGTTCCTGACCAGACTGCAATCGCCCGTTATGTGATTTATTTAGATGGGATTAATCAAGGATCTTCTGCCTATTTGCCGGAAGTAGAACGGCTACTGGATGAACTAGCGGAAGCCACCCCAGATGATATTTTAATTGTTAAGGGAATTATGCCCTATTCAGTGACTAATCGCCCTTTAACAGAAGATCGTCCTTTAGCGTTTTTATGGCGAATTGTTGAATCTTTTGCCCTACAAAATCCGGCTAATCCCATTGGTTTAATTATCAATATTCGCAATGTTTTTGCGGTGGCAGTGGCGGCAGATCCCCGTTATGGCCCGATTCAAAATCAAGGGTTAGCCCAAGTTTTATTAGATAGTTTAGTCGGTTTTGGCTATCCGGTGGGCAGTCAAATTCCGGTGACATTAATTGGGTATAGTGGCGGCGGACAAATGTCCATGGGGGCGGTTTCTTTCCTTAAACACGCTTTGCAAGCCCCTATTGAGGTGATTTCCTTGGCGGGGGTGATTAGTGGTAATACAGGAACCCTACAAATTGAACGCCTCTATCATTTGGTGGGAGAGAAAGATTCGGTTGAACGCCTTGGCCCGATTATGTTTCCGGGACGGTGGGCAATGATGATTTTATCCAATTGGAATCGGGCAAAACGTCGTGGCAAAATCAGTTTTGTTTCCTTGGGGCTAGTGGGTCACAATGGGGAAACTGGGCCAATGGGAGAGGGAATAATCTTAACGGATGGCCGGACTCCGCTGCAACAAACGGTAAATATCATGACCGGAATTTTAGTCAAGAATTGGGAAATTACAGGCTTAAATCCGGATGATTTTAGAACTATTAGTAACTATGAACGCTATCAACCCGCGTTATTTAATCAACTGGATTATTATCCCCTGAATCATTCCATTTATTTAAAATATTATCAACCCGTTGCTACTTGGATGGGGCGGTTAATTTTGCCCAAGCCTGAACAACGTCAACAGGTTCAAGGGGTATTATTTGAAATTCATCATGCCGATACCGCTAACCGACATCGTATCGGGCAAATAGTAAATTTACGTTGGGAAAATCAACCCGACATCCAAACTTACGTTCAATTGGTGACTCAAACCGTTCAATTTAATGACCAAGCCCACGTCAGTCAGCAACAAGGCAATATTCATCCAGAACGAATTAATGGTTGGTTTAATGTTGATCCATTAGAATCTTTAGCGGGGTCTCATCCTGAGGATGATGTGGTGGTTAAATTGCCGGAACCGTTGCGGATAGAAGATAGTGGTTCAAATACACCGACCCTTTATATTCAACGGGAACCCATTCAAATTAGTGGTCGATTTTATGCCTTAGTGAAAATTCTGCGATTTTTGGGAGGAGATCTGTTTCAAGTCTGTCATTATAATCGTCAAACGCAACAATTTAATGGCGAGAAAGAAATTGTTTATATTCCCTCCGTGATTGCTGATCGAAATGGGGTCTTACCCTCTTATAATCAAGGGATTCAATCCTCTACTATGAATGAAAAAGGGTGGTATATTTATGGCGCAAAAAACATTAATGGTCGGTTTGTTGTCAAAGCAATCGCGCCCTATCCACTCTTTTCTCTGAATCCAGAGCGGGTGATTACGGGTCAAAAAGCAACGATTAATTATATTAATTTTAGCTATTGGGATAACCTGGTTGAAAATCAAGGTGCTGCTCATTCAGTGCAGTTAAATCCTTGGAATAAAGAACAACCATCTTCAATTTACTCTTCTCAATGGCAAGAAGGAGATCGCGGTTTACTCATGCACGTTTATGGCGGAATTGGAGGAAAAAAAGCAGAGTTTGCTCCCTTGGGAATTTATTTAGGTCATTTTGCTTTTGGAATGGCTACAGTCGTGCGAGATGCATTAACGGATCAATTGCGATTTGAAATTGAGTACCGTCAAATTTATACCCATAATCCTGATGGAATTATTTCTGGATCATTAGCTTGGCAACGCTATTTAGGAGACCGACAATGGGGCTGGTTAGGGTTACGCCCAACCTGCGATATAATTGTTAAATTTCCTCCCTTAACAGAAGATTATGATTTTAATGGCATCCAGTTTTCTCCCCTCTCTTATGTGATTCAAGAATTGGATGTGATGGCAGCCCGATATCGCGTTGGAGATGGCACAGGCACCACCTTTGTGAGTCCGATTAATTCCTGTGTACAAGACTCTAGTCAAGCCCTTTATACCGCATTACGACGGATGACGGCTCAGTTTGAATTAAATCCATTAATTGTTCAATGGTTGCGAGAACATCCCGACCATGAGCAAACCCAACGGTTTATGCAACTGAGTAACTTACTCAGCAGTTTAGAAAATTATCTTACACCCATGGGAAAGGTACGTTCAGACTGGCGATATAACCAGCCCACTTTAGGGGGATTTCCCGTAGAAACACCCTGGAAAACATTATGGATGATTTTATCCAGTTGGCGAACCTTACTGCCTCGCTGGACGAATGATCAATTGGCAATGATCTTCTTACAATTAGGCGCGTCTTTATGGTTACTTCGGACGAATCAAGTGGGGGGTCATGATCCTTATATTAAACCGATTGCTCCCACTGATTTTGGTTTCGCTGTTCCTCAAGTGAAACAGATGAAAATTAAACGATAATTCCTCATTATCTTTAGTCATTCGTTGTTCGTTGTTCGTTGTTGATTGATGCTTGAGCTACTACATCAATGTGAGTTCGATGACCTCACCTAATCCTTAACCAATTGCTCTCTGTAGGGTAAGATTGGTTAGAAATTCGTCGAACTCACGTTACATCGAAACCCATCACAAATCACTAATAACGAATAACGAACAACCAAAGAATTCCCTGTTTATTTCCTTACCATCAATGAGCATTTGATGCTCCTCTCCCCCTCGAAACCCTGTAGTTTCTGGCCAAGCGTACTATAATATTCTATAGAAGGTAACCTTTATTGCACTGTACTTTCCAGGTCAATGAATCTACCCGGAGAAAATGTGAGCGTTATCGGGTTGCGACCGTAATACCTAAACTAGCTTCATCTACAATAGGAGGAAATTCCAATGGATAACTTAACTGTCACTCCCTCGGCAGACAACTTGAAGAATGTGGATGATGCTGTAGCTGCTTTATTTAAGGGAATGGCTCGTTATCCATTGCTGAAACCGAATGAAGAAATTCAATTGGCGCGTAAAATTCAAACCTTAGTCACCCTGGAAGACTTACAAACTAGACTTACCACTCAGTTCAATCATTCCCCTACTTTAGCAGAATGGGCGGCTGCGGCTCAACTGACCGAAACTGAGTTGCAAACTCAACTTCATCAAGGACGGGAAGCCAAGGCTCACATGATTAGTTCTAATTTACGCCTAGTCGTTTCCATTGCCAAACGTTATCTCAATAGGGGAGTCCCTTTCCTGGATTTAATTCAAGAGGGGGCGTTAGGATTAAACCGCGCTGCAGAGAAATTTGACCCCGATAAAGGATATAAATTTTCTACTTATGCTTACTGGTGGATTCGTCAAGGAATTACTCGCACCATTGCCAACCAAGGTAGAACCATTCGTTTGCCGATTCATGTGATTGAACAGTTAAATAAACTACAGGGGGCTTATCGAGATTTGAAGCGATCGCGCCATCGTAAGCCTACTGAAAGGGAATTAGCCGAAGCCATTTCTGTCTCCATTCCTCAACTACGCCTGTTGCAACAGGTTCGCCGCAAATCCCTGTCTCTGAATCATCGCGTTGGTTCAGAAGAAAATTCTGAGTTAATGGATTTGTTAGAAGATAATGAAATGCACTCCCCAGAAGCCCACATGGGTGAAGTGATGATGCGTCAAGATTTATTTGAAGTATTAGGGTCTGTCCTCAATTCACAAGAACGAGAAGTACTTATCTTGCGCTATGGTTTAACCACAGGTATTCCTCATACCTTAGAAGAAGTTAGTCGCGCCTTAAATTTATCTAGAGAACGAGTTCGTCAAATTCAAGCCAAAGCCATGCGAAAACTGCGCCGTTCTCATGTGGCTGAAAGTTTAAAGGGATGGATTAAATCATAATTAGTTATTCGTTATTCGTTCTTGGTTATTTGTGATATATTTTTATGAGTAAAGAGAGCTAAAACTCGTCTATGTTGAATACTCATTACATATACTAGGAGTAGGAAATATAAAAGCAGGGAGACAGTGGAATGAAACGACTGTCTTATAAATAATGATAAATGACCACTAGCGAACGACTATGATTCAAAATCAATCTGCTGTAAAATTACGCTCAGCAACAGTTGAAGATGTTGAGACAATTTTTAATTTAATTCTAGCCTTAGCTCAATATGAAAAGCTATCTCATCAAGTGATTGGAACTTCTGAACAATTAAAAGAACATTTATTTGGTGAGCGCCCTTATGCCGAAGTTATTTTAGCAGATATAGACTCAAAAACCGTTGGTTTTGCATTATTTTTTCATAACTATTCTACCTTTTTAACTCAACCCGGAATTTATTTAGAAGATTTATTTGTATTGCCAGAATATCGTCGGCAAGGCATTGGTAAAGCACTGATTACGGCTGTAGCGAAACTAGCAGTTGAGCGCAATTGTGGACGCTTAGAGTGGAGTGTTTTAGATTGGAATCAACCCGCTATTGATTTTTATCAAAGTATGGGGGCAACGATTTTAGAAGAGTGGAAAATTTGCCGGGTTACAGGAACAGAATTAATCCAATTGGGTCAAACCAATTCCTGATACAATAACAACGGATGGTTGACTGAGTAATAAAATTTAATTAAATTAAAATGAAAATTTGGATAAACGAACAACTTGATCCCGCCGGATTACTCTATTCTTGTATTGCTTGTTGTAACGAAGAACAGGCAAAAGCCTGCCATGAATCTTTTAAAGATAATTTGACTCCTGAACAAATTCAACAGGGTTGGGTTGCCAGAATGAGAACCGTTGAATCTTGGGATGAAGTGCCTGTGAGTGCATTAAAATTAAGCTAAACGGGGAACGGGGAATAGAAGTCAGAAGTCAGGTAGGGACGCATTGCCATGCGCCCGTACTAGAGAATGGGGAATAGAAGATTCACCCAAATGTCAGGGTAATGGCTGATTGATTGCTGTGGTAATTGTCCAGAGATCAATTAATAGCAAAAATAAAGTAAATCCAAACAAAATAATATACATCCAGGGTTGAGACAGGGGACGAACATCTGTGGTATCAATCCCTGTTTTTTGTTGAACCATTCTCACCAGTTTAGCAAACCCTGCAATTCGCATCGGTAGCAGAAACCCTTCGCCAGACTGACTGAGGAAATAGTAAACTAATCCCCCTTGTCCTGTGGTTTTGGGTTTGAGGGCCTTGACTTCATCCCAGGGAAGAAACCAACCTCGACGAAACCAACTCGGAACCCAACCGGGATAACCCACTTGAATTCCGGTCTCATCAACCTTCACCCGTTCACTCAGGGCTGCATAAAGGGCGATCGCACCCAAAATTAGACCCACCGATAATAAAATAGGGGAAACTGGTGCATCAACGGCCTGGGCTAAAAAGGGTAACGGCAGAATTAATGCCATGTATAAACAACCCAACGTCACTCGAATAATTGGGGAAATTCGGAATACCGCCTGCAATGGTTGAGGTAAATTCTCGGAAGTTGATGAGGAAACAGACTGAGATTTCATTGAGGCACTGATTCAAACATTCTGCGCTTTTGATTGTAGCGTACTCAGAAGATAGGGAGATAAGGGGATAGGGAGATAGGGAGAAAAACATTCTGCCTATTGCCTACCCCCTACACCCTAACCCCTATTCCCTACTCCCAATTTGCTGAAATTTCATTTTGAAATGGGAAGAATAAAGAAAGACATCTCAAAACAGCAAATATGGGTTGGCTGAAATCTTGGACATTCACAATTGCTACAGCATTATTAATGGCAACACCTGCAAAGGCTGCTAATCAAATTATTTTTCCTTTAGGTCAGGTTGAAGTTTCTATTTCAGTTGATGAGTTAGAAGCCTATGCAGAGTCTGGGAATCTGAATCATTCGGGACCCTTAACCACTTATTTACAATGGTTTCAACCCCACCAACGGAAGCAAATTCAAACATTACTCCGATCCGAATATACATTTAATCCGAATGCGCTGGAAGGATTATTAAACTCACCCATGGTTGCTTCGTTTTTACTGCATATTGGGCGAATTATAGAAACAGACGCGGGTGAAAACGGGGCTGAAGCTTTACGGATGGCGGTTGTTCAAGCAGCATCTGAGGGGCAAAACTTTACGTTAGTTGATGTCTTGCGTCAGTTTCCCAGTGAGAGTTTGCGGATTAATCTTGAACAAACTGTTGATTTATTGGCTGAAATTGCTACTCTGATTCAACAAACTAATGCTGCTGTGGCTAAAGTAGAACAATTAGCGGTTCAAGAAGCACAACAACAACCTTTAACTGACTGGAATTCAAAAGAGGATTTACGGGATTCCGGCTCATTTGTGGTTGATCAACAAACCCTTTCTTTTAATGATAAAAGTCGCCATCGTCAATTTGAAGCAGATTTATACTTACCTATTGCTCCCGATTCTAATACTCAAAAATCCCAACAACAACAGTCTATTCCAGTGATTGTAATTTCCCATGGTTTAGCGTCTCATAGGTCTCGGTTTACAGCAATTGCGCAACATTTAACCTCCTATGGCTTTGCTGTAGTCGTTCCTCAACATCCTGGGAGTGATATTCAACAATTACAAAATTTACTGAAAGGAGATAGCGATCAACTGTTTGAAGAACAACAATTAATTGATCGCCCCTTAGATATTACCTATCTATTAAATGATTTAGAAACCTGGAATAAAACTGAATTTGGTGGGCAACTAAATTTAAAAAAGGTGGGGGTATGGGGTCATTCTTTAGGTGGATATACCGCTTTAGCATTGGCAGGCGCGACGTTAAACTTTGATCAATTAAAAGCGGATTGTACAGAAGAAACAAGTCCTGTTAATCCATCATTATTTTTACAATGCCGTGCTTTAGAATTACCCCAAAAAACTTATCAACTGCGAGATCAACGAGTGGCAGCGGTTGTTCTTTTAAACCCTATTAATAGCAGTATTTTTGGCAAATCTGGATTAAGCAACGTTCAAGTTACCGTCATGATGATTGCCAGTAGTAGTGATTTGCTGGCTCCGGCATTATTAGAACAAATTCAGTCTTTTACCTGGCTACAAGTTCCAGATCGGTATCTGGTTTTAAAAACACGAGATCATCATTTTTATGATGTGAGTGGCTTTGAAACAGGGGATCAACAATCAAAACTTTTGAGTCGGTTAATTGCTCCCACATATCGCATTACCCATAATTATGTCAATGCTTTAAGTTTGGCTTTTTTCAAAACCTATATTACTCAAAACCCAAATTATCGTGCATATTTACAAGCTTCCTATGGCAATGAGATTACAGTTTATCCTTATACCCTTAGTATTTTAACGCCCCTCAGTCAACCCGAATTAATGGATGCTTTAGAAAAGATTTTTAGTCAGTCTAAATTGTCGGTCACGCTGCAAAGACTAATTCTTAGCAGTCATTCATCAGAAATTGAACTACAAAAGTAGAATGGATGCCATAACCCACCCTCCAAGGTTGTGTAATATAGCGCTACGTTCTCTGGTTAGGACATTTGTCATTTGTGATTCGTTCTTAACCTAATTCCCTACTCCCTCTCTTGGTCAGCTTCTCTTAGATAACTCGCTTAAATCAGCGAGAAATTACTTCCTGAACTTGATGATATGCGTATCAAACGTACTACCTAACGGAAGTAATACCTATGAGACGAACATCCAAATTAGGATATTCTGATGTATCGAGAAATTAAAGCATAATTCATTGATTTTGTCAATATTTTAGGAGAAAAATAATTGGCGATCGCGCCTGATGCGGTGATCTGGCTCACCGAATTCATGAGACAAGTTGCTCAGCATTACTCCCATCAGTTTTTGGGGTGATTTTACTCAAATTTTAACTGGGATTAATCCGCATCAAGGGTTGACCATACTCAACCGGAGTCCCATTTTCCACTAAGATTTCCATCACCTGGCCGGACACTTCCGCCTCAATTTCATTCATTAACTTCATCGCTTCAATAATACAGACCGTCTGACCAGTGCTGACACGATCCCCAGTCTCGACGAAAGGCGGTTCATCCGGCGCTGGAGAGCGATAAAAGGTTCCCACCATGGGAGAAGTGACTTCTACCCATTTCGGATCAACAGAGACAGAAGTAGCGGATGAAGCAACGGTTGCTGTTGCATGAGAAACCACAGCCGTATTAGACTGCTCCATACGAGTAGGAGGAGCAACTGAAGTAGCCGTGAATTCAGGACTAGAAATGCTACCCGTCAAAACTGAATCCATGGCCTGCAACGTTTTGCTGCTCATGGGTAGGTCTTTACGAACCGTTAGTTCAAAGTCCTCACTTTTGAGCGTCAGCTCCGAAATATTGGTTTTATCAATATCAGCTAACAGCTCCCGGAGCTGATTAAGATCGAGTTGCACAGTTAATATCTCCCCCTTATAGAATACTATCGTCTTCGAGATTCATCCTATTGTCCGAGTCAATCAGATCAGGGTTTGGTGGGTTCCCCATTCCAACTTAATGTATCCTAGGATGACTCCCGACCTAAATAAGAATCATTACGAGTATCAATTTTAATTCGTTCCCCAATTGAGATAAACAATGGAACCATCACTATAGCTCCCGTTTCAACCTTGGCAGGTTTCGTTCCCCCAGTGGCAGTATCTCCCTTTACCCCTGGGTCGGTTTCAGTAACCTCAAGCACAACTGAGTTGGGAAGTTCAACTTCTAGAACCTGTTCACCCCAGCGAACCACATTAACCTCCATCCCGTCTTTAATATATTTGGTGCCACTGCCAATCTGTTCTGGACTTAAGCGTGCTTCTTCGTAAGTTTCCAGATCCATAAAGATAAAATCTTCTCCATCTTTATAGGTATGCTGCATGGATCTTTTATCTAGCACAGCCTGGGGAACAGTTTCACCAGCGCGGAAGGTGCGCTCAACGGTGTTCCCGGTTTGTGCATTTTTCAGCTTGGTGCGAACAAATGCAGAACCTTTTCCCGGCTTAACGTGTAAGAATTCTACCACTCGCCAAACCGTGCCATCTAATTCAATTGTGGTACCTGTACGAAAGTCGTTACTGGAAATCATGAAACCTCTTCCCTAGGCAGATCAATCGGCAATCCATTGTACCTCTGAATGGGGACTCTGCTGTAGTCTTGCTGAATTAGTTTTTTACAATTGAGCAAGGACAAATCCTTGTATAGTTGATAGTGGGAACGACACGGAAAGAATTATGCTGCATTTGCCCAATTCGATCATAGAGATTTGTAAACGTTGGCTGAGAACGGGTATCGTTGCACTGATGCTGTTATCCCTTTCTGTCGGCTTAAGTGGAGCTTGGTGGGATGGAGATAACAATACATCTAAACGAGAAAGTAGTTTACCCGCAGGCAATGCAATCACCGATGGAAAAGCGTTATTACGTTATGCACTGCCGATTGATAATCAGGAAGTGCGAAAACTGCAACAAAGTTTAGAAGAAATTGCCAACCAAGTTCGGGGGAAACGTTGGGGACCAATTGCGGGGGATATCAAACAAGCATCTACGATTCTAAATTTAAAAGAATCCAATATTTTGGACAGTGTTCCACCGCAGCGACAAGCTGAAGCACAGGAGATTCTGCATCAAATCAAAGGAGATCTGGTTGTCCTCAGAGAGGCTCAGGAGGCCAAAGATGGGGAAAAACTCCTAGAAACTCGGGCTGAACTACTGCCAAAAGTCGGTCAGCTTGAAGAATTGATGATTACAAAATTTCCTTACGAAGTCCCGGCTGAATTTGCCAATTTACCTCAACTCAAAGGTCGTGCTACCGTTGAAATTAAAACAAGTAAAGGCACAATGATCATGGTTGCAGACGGTTACAGTGCTCCTGTAACCGCAGGTAATTTTATTGATTTAGTGCAACGGGGATTTTATGATGGGTTAGCGTTTGTCCCGTCGGAAGATTATGTTCTGCAAGTAGGTGATCCACCTGGAGAGGAAGTGGGATTTGTTGACCCTCAAACCAATGAATATCGAGCCATTCCTTTAGAAATTTTGGTGCGGGGAGATGAAGAACCCACTTATCACTTTACCTTAGAAGAAATTGGTCGTTATCGGGATCATCCCGTTCTCCCTTTTTCGGCTTATGGAACCGTGGCTTTAGCACGTCCAGAAGTAGACCCTGATGGCGGTTCATCGCAGATTTTCTTCTTCTTATTTGAACCGGAACTCACACCAGCCGGCCTGAATTTACTGGATGGTCGTTACGGTGCGTTTGGTTATGTTGTGGAAGGGAAAGACGTTTTACGCCAGCTTAAATCAGGGGATGTGGTTGAGTCTGCTAAAGTGATTGCAGGCGCTGAAAATTTAGTACAGCCCTAAGCTTTCACACCCCTATCATCGATTGAGACGTTCTTGAAGAGCGTCTCATTTATCATCAGGGGAATGGGCAATAGGCAATAGGCAATAGTTAGACTATAATTCATGTCCTAAACATAATAATTAGTGCGATATAGTCTCATTCTGACGATTAATTTCTTATGATTATATTAGAGTTTATTGCGAGTTTAACTTTGGGAATTTTTATTGGTTTATGGATAGCGAGTCAAAATCAAAACCAACAAAAAAGACGAAATTTAGAGCAAGCCTTTTATCGTTTAGTTGAAGCACAAAATGGTAGAGTTTCTTTGATTCAGTTGGCGGCAATAGCTCAGGTGGAAGCAACAGTCGCTCAACAATATTTAGAACAACAAGTTCAAATTTTTTCGGCTTTTCCAGAAGTTGATGATGACGCGAATACTTATTATCGTTTTCCACAATTGAAGTTACCTAAACTGTTAAAAAGTCAGGATTGGTAAGGAATTATATTGTTGTCCACCACTCTAGTAAAACCCCACGGCATTGCAGGCAATTTAACCGACTTAATAAAGATTGAATCCCAGATTTACTAATGGGATAAGTTTCGCCGATATGTTCTAATGGAATCAGAAGAGTATCTTCAATTTCTGCCACAAAACCATAAATTTTTTGATTAGAAAAAGAACTATTAATTGCCCATCCTTCTGAATTCAGTAATGTTAAATTAAGCGTTTCTGTAGGAGCAATTCCCAATTCTCGTTGTAAAATTGCCATGGCTGTCTGTTCTAAAGACTGTTCTTTTGTCCAACGTCCGCCGGGAAAATCTAACGTGACTTGATGGACTCCTGGACGATAAGTGGGCGGGGGTAAAATTAACTGTTGATTTTGGATAGGGATAATAATAATAGAGTCCGCTTTTTCAACCCGCCAGTATTCTAATTGATGACCTTCAGTATCTTGCAGATGTTCACCAATGAGGGTTAACCATTGGGTTTCAAGTTGCAAAAAACGGTTTTGAGTTTGCCCAGTTTGAGAGTTCATAGTGATAGAGAAATGCTAAACATTCTATCTGTCAATTTAACGTAAAATCAAACACGAAAAGGTGCGTCATTGACGCACCCTACGGTAAAATAAGTTAATCTAGATTCAATTAAATGAAGTCAGCAGCCGATAAAGCCGTAACCCCTTGAACCACCGCTAAGGCTTCGTCATCAACCACAATTCCAACACTGCTACCACTCGCAGTTAGGGTTAAATCCTCAAACGTGATACCATTCTCTAATTGAATTAGGTCAACCCCCACTTCAAAGTCAACAATGGTATCCGTTCCTTCGCCAACCGCTAAGACAAACGTATCGGCACCGTTACCCCCGGAGAAGTCATCCCCAACCAGGATATCATTGCCAGAGCCACCTCGTAACAGGTCGTCGCCATCATCTCCCCAAAGGGCATCATTACCGTCTTCACCATAAAGTTCATCGTTGCCCGCTTTGCCGCCCATGCGGTCATCGCCTGCGCCGCCAGTGAGGGTATCATTACCGCCGACAGTTCCCCCGGAAGACCGACTATTAAAGTCACCGCGAAGAATATCATTGCCGTCACCGCCATCGAGGTTATCAGCCCCTAAACCGCCTGCAACGGTATCATTACCCGCCAAGGCAAGAATGGCATCATTTTCAGGGGTTCCCACTAACTCATCATCGCCCTCTGTTCCTTCTATAGCATCTGTTCCGTCATCGTCTCCTAAGACCGTATCTTCCCGAACTGCTAGGTTCTGAATGCGGGTATCTTCTGTAATGTCAACATCAGCATTCTCAAAAGCAGGGGTGTTGGGGTCGTCATCCGCTGGGAAGTTTTCCGCCAAATATTCCGCTAAGGCATCCTGTTCTGTGCCGTCATCGGTAAAGGTTTCGAGGTTAGTATTGGGGGCGGGTTGTTCAATTAAGTTGACTCGGTTTTCACCCAATAATTCAAACGGATAACCATCTCCGCCATCAGCCAAAAAGCCTAAGGTGACTAACCGAAATTCTCGACTAGGGTCACCCACAACTTCGCCATTTTCCACCACAATATCAGCAACTTCGCCAGATTCATCTAAAATGGCTAAACTCTGAACTCGTTCTCCTTCTACTGCCACCCCAATAGCATTTTGGTTGGCATCCCGTTCAAATTCAATGGCTGGTTGACTGGGGTCATAAGAAAAGGCTAACCCGCCCACTTGGGGAAATTGACCGGGCGTTGCCCCAGGTTCAACCGCCGCAACACCATGTTCTAGAATTTGCTTCAGTTCTTCTGCCGTAACAGTTAATAACGCCAAGTCATTATTGAAACGCAAAGCATTTTCAATATCGAGTTGAGAAATTTGTCCGTCTGCTTTGATGCCTTCAATACCCTGAGGGGGGAGAGTGACCACTTCATTACTGATACCCCCTGGGGGAATAAAGGAAACTCCAATATTATCCCGAATACCGCCCCCATTTTTCAGAGAAACTGTTACGGTAGGGTCATATTCTTGGGCGATACTGAGGTTGGCATCGGCGCTTAAATTTCCTAAGTTGGTTTCTTCTGTCCGGACACTGGCGCGAGTTCCATTCAAAAAGACATCGGTTTGACCAAAAACATTGCCATCTTTTTCCGTAACAATTTCGCTAATGGCGTTCGTGACTTCGACAATAACGGGGTCAGCGACATCGGCAGGGTTCACATCTTCCCCATAAACCCGGTCAACTCCTGCATCATCGGTGGCATAGGTTCCTGTTTCCTCTAAAATGTCTGTGATGATGCCATTCTCGTTAAATTGGGCAACAAATTGACCGACGTAGCGATAATTTCCGTCTGTGTTAATGAGGTAAACCGGTTCGCCACTGGCAGAGGTTTTCTCAATGGGGTACGGCCCGGCGCTGTCATCCCCATCCCGTAACGGGTCATCCTCATTGGCTAAGAGGGTGTTAGAACCGCCAGCAATTATTACATCCACATCCGTCAGCAGTTCAGCTAACTGGTCTTCAACCGCAATTTGCTGCATGTGACCCATGAAGACAATTTTGTTAATGCCTTGACTCGTTAAGCCATCTACAACGGGTTGAATTTCAGCCGCTAAAGCATTAATATCATCAAAATCAGCGGGAGTTACAACAATATCACCCGTATTGGCAATAGAGGGTAACGTGGGTGTAACCGCCCCGACAACGCCGATGGGTTCGCCATTCACATCAATGATGACACTATCAGTAATGGTGTTGGGTTGAGGCGTTTGACCCGGTTCCACCACCAATTCAGCTAAGCCCGCTTCTGCGGTAAAATCCAGGTTGAGACTTAAATAGGGAAACGCTGTACCAGGATAACCCCCTTCTGGAATGCCAGGGCCAGTAATTTCGGCATTGGGACGAATTAAGGTGTCTAATGCATCCGGGCCAAGGTCAAATTCATGGTTACCAATGGCAACAGCCTGAAAACCAAGGGCATTATTAATTAAAATATCAGCAATACCGGGTTCTCCTTCTTCATAAATGTCTCGACTGGTGTTGAGAAAAGGACCCGCAATAAAAATATCCCCAGAAGAGAGTTTTAAGGTGTTTTCAAAGTCATCTTCTAAGGCATTTAAAACCGCAGAAAAATTAACGGCATCTTCAATAGCAGGCAGTCCTGCTTCTTGGTCAGCCGTATGCAGAATTTGTAAAATAAAGTCATTCATGGTAGGTTATTTTCCTGGCGAAATTGTGAGATTTTGCAGCATAAATTGCAGGGCATAACGATGAGGTTGATAGCCCATTTAACACAGTCAGTTGAAGCCCACCGAACGATTGAAAGGCAACCTGAAGAGTAGCCCCAAAAATTCAGAGAATTCAACTGATATTTTGATCCCGCTAGAAACAGTTAAAATGCACCTGATTTAATCTTGAGTAGCATTGATAGACTGATATGGATTTAACTTGAAGCAATCATATCTATGTGTAGAATAAAGTAGACTATTTAAATTTAACTTATCGATACTTTAACAAAAGATTAAATCAATTACTATTTTGAATTCATCAAAAAAAATCAATTCAGCAACGTTAAATTAGGGCTGAAAAGACTTCATGCTATAGCGCTGTGCCAGGGAAAAGGGAAAAGGGAACGGGGAACAGTTTAAACCCCAATTGTCCCGCTTTTTTCTTTCAGACTTTAATAAAAATGCCAGGTTTTTTAACCTTTAAGCTATTTTCGAGCACTTTATTAATTTTGATGAGGGTTGAAAACCTTGATTGAATAAGGTTTTAGATTAATTCAGCAAGCTCTAATTATCTGGAGATGATATATACTACCAGACTACCACCCAGGGATGTTTCAAGAGTGGCAAATTAAATTCTTTACTCAATGACGAGTGCTATGTACTCTAGATGAACTGAATTTACAACACCTTAGATCGCATAAATGCAATGGGTAAATAGAGCAGTTTGCGTCCCAAAGGAACATAAGCGCGTTTATTAAACACATCATATTGATTGCGTTCAATTTGATCTAAAATCTTGCTATAAAGCATTAACGCCGTCCACACAGGCCAGCGAATATCAGAACTTAAAACTCGAATTCCTCGTTCTGCTGCGGTATAGATTTTACGCGCCCGTTGAATTTGAAACTGCATAAATGCTTTCCAGCGCTGGTCTACTACCCCTTTAAACAAATCCTCTTCGGTATAATTAAATAGGGCTAGCTCTTCCAAGGGTAAATAAATCCGTCCCCGCCGTGCATCTTCTCCCACATCTCGTAAAATATTAGTGAGTTGATTGGCAATACCGAGGGCGATCGCCTCTTCTGTGGGAACATCAGCTTGTCGATCACTCCAAGGGGCAGTATTAGCTGGCTCCACTCCCATCACTGCCATGGACATTAAACCGACCGTTCCTGCTACCCGATAGCAATATAACTCCAGATCCTCATAAGTTTCATACCGACTGCGATACAGATCCATCCGCTGACCGGCGATCATATCCCGAAAAGGCTGAATATCAATGGGATAGCGGTTGAGGGTATCCACTAACGCCACATCCTCATCTTCAACGGGATGACCTGTAAACACAGATTCTAGGTGTTCTTCCCATCTATCTAGGGTTTCAACCGTTGTCGAACCTGCCATTGGCCCGTCTACTAGCTCGTCCGTGCGACGACACCAAACATAAATCGCCCAAATGGCCCGACGTTTCGGCTCCGGCATGAGCTGGGTACCAAGATAGAACGTTTTAGAGTACTCTGCCGTAATCTGACGACAAAGTTCATAAGAATCTTCCAATGAAGCCAGCATTCTTGTGCAGGGGGATTTCGACAGTTGTAGCATTCGTTTTTTCAGCTTTGAGCGCTCGGCTGTAATCAATGTTCAGGATTGTGAAACAATCAGGGAGGGGATCAGCGAATTGACCCGAATAACTAAACCCATTAACCGACGTTCACGGTTGCCAGATCTGGTTGATTTTGGCTCAAATGTTGCCGCTGATTAATCGCTTGCGCTGTTAGTTTACCAGAAAGTACTGCACCTTCCATACTGGCGAGATAACGTTGCATAGTGTAATCTCCCGTCAGATAGAAATTGGGGATGGATGTGACTTGGTTGGGACGGCAAGCTTGACGGCCGGGAGTGGCTTTGTAGACGGAACGAGGGGTTTTCACCACATGAGACTTGAGTAACTTGGCCCGCTGAGGAATTTCATCGGGGAATAACTTTTCCAGTTCTGCCATGGTGGCGGCAACGATTTCCTCATCAGACTTGCTGACCCAATCTTTCGCCGGAGCCAACACCAACTCTAACATGGAGCGATCTGGATTAGCATACTCTTTGCAGGTATTACTCATATCCGCATATACGCTGAGTAGGGGCGATCGCGAAAACAACAGATGATCAATTTCTGTCAGTTTCCGATCAAACCACAGATGCACGTTAATCACAGGCACTCCTTCTAACCCCTGTATTTGCTGAAATTCCGGCCGAGATCGCCACGGTTGAGGTAATATCCCCTTTAGGGGGTCAACAGGCATGGCAGAGACGTAAATATCGGCGCTGAGAGTATAATCCGGTTCACCCTTTAACCCCCTAATTAAAAATCCCTTGACTGATTCATCTTCATTGAGCAAAAATTCTTTGATGGGGGTATTAAGGTGAACTTCGCCGCCGCCTTCAGTAATATAATCCACTAGGGGTTGACAGAGGCGTTCTGTAGGAGAACCATCTAAAAACGCCATCTTAGACCCGTTCTTTTCCTGTAAGAAACGGTTGAGGGCGGTTAAAATCACCGTCGAGGAAATTTCATCCGGATCGATGAAGTTGAGCGCTTTAGACATGGCAATAAACACTTCTTTTTCCACCCGAGGCGGTACATTCTGCTTCTTCAGCCATTCGGAAAAAGAGTATTGATCCATTTCCTCAACGTATTGCTGACCGTTGATAATTGCCGGAATTAAGCCTAAACCAAACCGAATTTTCTCCGGCCAGGTCAACATATCATTATTCCGGAGAATGGCAATAATACCGTTAATTGGGGCAGGTAAGTCTGGAAAATCAAAGCGAGAATAGGTTCCGGGTTTCGTCGGCTGATTGAAAATCATGGTATGCTCTTTCCATTGCAACCGATCTTCAATCTCTAATTCTTTAAACAGTTGCAACATATTGGGATAAGCCCCAAAGAAAATATGCAACCCGGTTTCATACCAGTCCCCGTCTTCGTCTTTCCAAGCGGCAACCTTTCCCCCCAACACATCCCGCCGTTCTAAGACAATGGGGGTGTGTCCTAAATCTGTGAGATACTTAGCACAAGATAATCCAGCTAAACCAGCTCCGGCGATCGCTACTCGCATTGATAACCCTTCACTCTGCTCGCGTTAATGTCGTTCTCATTATAGTTTACATCTTGTTACATTTGAAGGATAACTTTTTTGGCAGGGACAGGAAAGCCAGGGAGGGGTAGGGAGTAGGGAGTAGGGAGTAGGGGGTAGGGGGTAGGGGGTAGGGAGTAGGTATGAGATCGAAATGTTTATTGGCCTACGCCCAAACATTTTTCAACTGAAATTCTCATTAAACCTAAAACCTTCTCTCAAACTGTTGCCTACTTGCCCACACCCTACACCCTACACCCTCCAGTAACAAATAACCCGCCATGAGTTAAGCAATGGATAGTTGTACGGAGCAACGAAGGGGTTGATTGATCGGGAATTCCGAAAAAACCGAGCTAAGATAGACACAGAACTGTTTCAATGAGCATCAGCTTTGTTAAAGTTGTTGAACAGTTCAACCCCTAATTTCCCCTGAAGTCTATCCACTTTATCTTTAAAGGTGTACCCTATATCTAACTGTATAGTATTTTGGAACTCGATTCAGATAGACTTAATTTTGCTCTAATCACCCTCGGCCTACAGCCTGAAAGTCTCAAACCTTATTCCCTAGTTTCTAAAATACTTTAATTTTCGGGTGTTCATCTCATAACTATAATCAGGATTCATAGGCTAATCCTGTAGGGTTTGATTCTTCTATAATTAACCAAGTGAAGTCAAAAGAATATACAACGCTCAGGGGATTTTGGATGTCAGTTTAATGAAGTGAAACTCAGAAAACTCATTTGACTAGAAATTGAGGAGAACTATTAAAACAGGCTAGTCTATAACATTTCTAGACAAGTTCTATAGATAATTTTTCTTTGGTGATAGTTTTTTATGATGAGGATAACAATGACTTTTTTGCTGAGTAGATTAACAGTTGAGAGAGCCTGATGCTTCTCAGATTTTATTTAAAGAAACATTATAGACTCCAGTGTAATCCTTAAAATCAAATCAAGCTATTTCCCTCAACTCAATACTCAATCATTAAATATAAAACATAAAACCGATATTCTATGAATTACGCCCCAATTTGTCCAAAAACAACACAATTTCACCTAAAACATGCAACTCTTGAGTTTAATTCTAGAGCACTGATTGTTGTTGATTCCCATGTTAAGGACTATCAACATTTATTAAATGGAATTAATTGGATTGCCCAAATTTTAATATTAAAGGCTAATCAAGATGGAATTAAACAAATCACAAAATTACTACAAAATCATCCCGAATTAACCCATTTACATTTAGTGTGCCATGGCAAACAGGGAGAGTTACAACTCGGAAATATTAGATTAAATCAAACCAATATAAAGCAGTATAATGCGGAACTTCAGAAATGGAATATTGCCGAAATACTTTTATATAGTTGCTCGGTTGCAGCGCAATCACAATCTAATGAAAACACATTTTTGCAAGAATTACATCAGCTAACAGGAGCAAATCTTGCTGCTGCTTCTACTCCGATGGGTTGTTACCAAAAAGGCGGAAATTGGCAATTTGATAGGTTTTTTGGTGAAATTAAATCCCCTTTAGCGTTTAAATCTGAGGTTTTAGCAACCTATCCCCATTTGTTAGCAATTGAATTCAATGATGCTTTGATTGAATTACCTGGGGTGCAAGAGGGTGAAGTCGCCTGGGGAGACTATGACAATGATGGTGATTTTGATGTGGTTATCTCTGGAATAGATAATCTTGGAAATCCCATTACTCAAATTTACCGCCAAATTGGTAATAATAACTTTCAGCAAATTAACACCAACTTCCCACAAGTTGCCTTTGGTTCCGTTGCTTGGGGAGATTATAATAATGACAACAATCTGGATCTATTATTAACAGGAGAAGATAATACGGGAACTCCCATTACTCGAATTTATCGTAATGATGGCACGAATCCCAATAATGGTGATAATGATAACTCTAATTTTATAGAAATTAACCCGACTTTAACGAATGTCACGAATGGTGAGGGAGTCTGGGGAGACTATGATAATGATGGAGATCTCGATATCTTATTAACCGGAGAAACCATTGGGAGTTTACCATTTTCAGAGATTTATCGCAATGATAATAATGATATTTTTGTACCCATCAATGCTGGTTTAACTCCTGTTTCATTGAGTACAGCCGCCTGGGGAGACTATGACAGAGATGGAGATTTAGATTTAGTCATTGCTGGCAATAATGGGACAGATCCCGTTTCCCAAGTTTACCGCAATGATAATGGAATTTTTACCAATATTAACGCAGCGATCGCCTCGGTTGAAAATGGATCGGTTGCTTGGGGAGATTATGATAATGATGCAGACTTAGACCTCATTCTAGCAGGAAATAATGGTGTTATTCCCGTTGCCAATATTTACCAGAATAATAATAATACTTTTGTAGAACTACCCGATATAGCCGCACCTTTAGTAGGGGTAGAAGACAGTGATGTGGTTTGGGGAGACTATGATAATGATGGAGATCTTGATGTGGTCTTAGCGGGTAGCGATCAGCAGAATACCCCCAATTTAACCATCTACGACAATAATAATAGCAGTTTTGTTGAGAGTGGAGCGATCTTAACAGATGTCGGTAATATTCCCAGTCTCGCCACAGCCGACTATGACGGAGATAGCGATCTAGATCTGTTAATTGCAGGATTTAATGGAAATAATTCAATTACTCAAATTTACAATAATACGGCAGCAGATATTGGGATAGCGATCAATACTCCCCCAACGCCTCCCGGCTTAGGAAACCCAATGGTAATGGGGGATAGCGTTAATTTGAGTTGGTTAGCTTCAACGGATGCACAAACTCCCGCAACTGGTTTAACCTATAACCTACGAGTAGGAACCACATCAGGTGGGTTAGATATCGTTAACCCGACTGTGACCACCCCATCCCCCGGCAATGTGGGTTCTACGACAAATTGGAACTTAAATAATTTAACACCTGGAACCTATTATTGGTCGGTTCAAGGGGTGGATAATGCTTATTTGGTGTCTGAGTTTGCCACAGAAGGCAGCTTTACAGTGTTACCGCCTCAGTTTAATGAATTTAACTCAGGTTTACCCAATCTAACCAACGGTTCTCTTGCTTGGGGAGATTATAACAGCAATGGCAGCTTGGATATTTTAATCACAGGAGAAGATGCCGCCGGGGTAGCATTTTCCCAAATTTATCAAAGTGGGGGTGGCGGTTTTGGTAATATTAACGCGGGACTTCCTGGGGTAAATGCCAGCGCCGTTGATTGGGGAGATTATGATAATGATGGGGATCTTGATATTCTGTTAACCGGGAATGATCCCGCAACAGATAGTGATATTACCCGAATTTATCGCAACGATGGCAACAATAGCTTTATTAATCTTAACGCCGGATTAACCGGAGTTAGTAATAGCGCCGCCGTTTGGGGAGATTATGATAATGATGGGGATCTTGATGCCTTTATTGCCGGGGAAAGTAACGGTATCCCTATTACTGAAATTTACCGCAATGACGGCGTTAGTGGTTTCGTTAACAGTAATTCTGCTTTAACCGGAGTCAGTAATGCAGCGGCGGCTTGGGGAGACTTTGATAATGACGGTGACTTAGACTTAGTGGTGACAGGCAATGACGGTACAAGTCCAGCTTCTACACTGTACCGCAATGATGACGGGATTTTTGTTAACCAAAATGCTGCTTTAGCGAATATTGAAAACGGTTCAGCCGCCTGGGGAGATTATGATAACGATGGAGATCTTGATCTCCTCTTGATCGGTTTAGCCGGAGTCACTCCCGTTTCCCGAGTGTATCGCAACGATAACGGTAGTTTTACCAATATTAACGCCGGGTTAGTTGGGGTGCAACAAGGGGAAGGAGAATGGGGAGATTATAATAATGATGGCAGGCTGGATATTGTTATTACCGGGGAAGATAGTAACGGCAACCCCATTTCTACGGTTTATCAAAATAACGGTATTGGTGGCTTTACTCTGCTTGGCTTTCCGGGACTGGCTAATTTAAAATCCAGTTCTGTTGCTTGGGGAGATCTCAATAATGATAATACCCTAGATTTATTGTTGATGGGGGAAGATGCTGCCGGAACTCCTTTCACCAGACTTTATCAAAATACAGTTACACCCGATAATACCAATACTCCACCCAATGCGCCAACGAATTTAACAGCCGTCGCCAATGGCAGTCAAATTACCTTCAGTTGGGATGCGGCAACGGATGAGGAAACACCAGCAGCGGGTTTAAGTTATAACTTGCAGGTAGGAACAACCCCAGGGGGAACGGATATTATCTCTCCCTTGTCTATTGGTAATGGCAGACGACAAGTTGTTAATATCGGCAATGCACAAGAAAATACCAGTTGGACTCTAAATAATTTTACACCCGGAACCTATTACTGGTCGGTACAAGCAGTGGATACTTCCTTTGTGGGGTCTACTTTTGCGGAAGGGGAGTTTGAGGTATTATCCCCAACATACAATTTTGTATTGCCTGACTATACTACCCCCGAAGGGAATATTGCCAATACTGTTAATATCGTTGAAATTACCCGCAGCGGAGATACGACTACCGCTGAAGAGGTTACTGTAACTTTAACCGCAGGTACAGCAACGGCTAATAATGACTATACGGCTGAACCCATTGTGGTTAATTTTGGTATGGGGGAAACCAGTAAATTTGTTCCTATTGAAATTTTAGGCGATCGCATCACAGAAGGGAATGAAACCCTCCTCGTGGCATTGAGTGGTTTTAGTCAAGGGGGAGTTGCCGGAATTCAAAATAGTGCAATTTTAACCCTAACGAACGATGATACACCGGGAGTTACCATTACGCCGCCTATTTCAAACCTCACCAGCGAAGCCGGAGACACCAGCAGTTTTGACTTAGTCTTAACCTCTCAACCGACGGCAGATGTGACCGTTAACCTGGTGAGTGATACCCCCACAGAAGGAACCGTTTCTACACCGACTGTGACGTTTACCCCAAACAGTTGGAATATTCCCCAAACTGTTACTGTGACAGGGGTGGATGATAACCGGGTTGATGGCAATATTAATTACACCATTCAAACTAGCGTTACCAGTTTAGATGGATCTTACAACGGGATTGATGTCAATGATGTCACATTCACCAATACCGATAATGATGTTGTCGGCATTACTGTTACTCCCGTTAATGGTTTAACCACCACAGAAGTGGGAGGAAACGCCACGTTTACCGTTGTTTTAAACTCCCAACCCAGCGATCTTGTTACAGTTAACCTCGCTAGCGATAATCTTACAGAAGGGATCGTTTCTATTTCAACCTTAAACTTTAATGCTGAAAATTGGAATACACCCCAAACTGTTACAGTAACAGGGGTAAATGATGATATTGCTGATGGAGATGTAGCGTACAATATTATTCTTGATGCCGCTATTAGTAACGATCTCAATTACAACGGTGTTAACCCGGCTGATGTGACCGTTACCAACGCTGATAATGAGTCTCCTGGTGTCACCGTTAACCCTACAGAAGGACTCACCACCAGTGAAGGGGGAAATACTGCCCGCTTTGATGTGGTTCTCAATACTCAACCCATCGATACTGTTAATTTTAGTATTAGTAGTAGCGATACCACAGAAGGAACGGTTTCTGTTTCTACCCTGAATTTTACACCGGAAAATTGGAATACTCCCCAAACTGTTACGGTGACGGGAGTGAATGATGACTTTACCGATGGGGATGTGAATTACACCATTGAAATTATTGCTGATGCCAATACCAGCGACCCCAACTACCACACCATTGATCCCACCAACGTCAATATTGTTAACCAGGATAATAATATCGCCGATATTGTGGTGTCTCCGACCACAGGTTTAGTCACCTCCGAAGCCGCAGGCAATGACACCTTTACCGTAGTGTTAACCTCTCAACCATTAGCAGATGTTGTTGTTAGCCTCAGCAGCAGTAACCCTATAGAAGGCAGAGTCTCTAACCCGACTTTAACCTTTACCGCCACCAACTGGCAAACGCCGCAAACGGTTACAGTTACTGGACTGGATGATAGTGTTGCGGATGGTAACCAACAATATCAAATTCTGACCAGCAGCAGTAGTGAAGATCCCAGTTATGGGGCTATTGATCCAGATGATGTTAATGTTGTCAATACTGATGATGATGGGGCTAGGATTGAAATTACCCCCACAACAGGACTCATTACCGCTGAGTCCGGTACAAGTGCCACCTTTGATGTGGTTTTGACGGCACAACCCACTGCAGCAGTTCTGCTTAATTTTAACAGCAGTAATATCGCAGAAGGCACTGTTTTACCATCTAATTCTACTTTGAGTTTTAACGCCGCTAACTGGAATATTCCTCAGATGGTCACGGTTGTGGGAGTTGATGATGGGGTGGCTGATGGTAATGTCACTTACAATATTATCAGCGGGGAAGCGATCAGTGGTGACCTCAACTACAACGGCTTTAACCCAGATGATGTCACGGTGGTGAATGTGGATAATGAAACCCCTGGCATTACCATCAACCCCCTCAACGGACTCGTCACCAGTGAAGCCGGAGACACCGACAGCTTTAATGTTGTTCTCAATACCCAACCCACGGACAACGTTATTCTCAATTTCAATAGTAGTGATGAAACGGAAGGAACTCTTGCTGTCCCCAGTTTAACTTTTACGCCAGACAATTGGAGTCAACCCCGAATTGTGACGGTAACAGGGGTAGATGATACAGAAATAGATGGTGAAATAGAATACACCATTTCCACCCTACTCACTATTAGTGAAGACCCAAATTATACCAATATCGATCCAGAGGATGTCACCGTCACCAACACCGATGATGATGTTCCCCAAGTGAATTTGTCCGTTAACCCCACGGCCGGACGTGAAGCAGAAGCAACGGTGATTACAGTCACCGCTACCACAACTGCCGTTGTTGATGGCAACCAAACCGTGAACTTGGCTGTCAGTGGTACCGGAATTACTAACACAGATTATACCCTATCCGATTCTGTAATTACCATCCCCGATGGAGAAAATACAGGTAGTGTAACGTTTGCGATACAAAATGATGAATTAGTTGAAGGAGATGAACTCGCCAGTTTAACCCTAACTAACCCTTCCGCAGGGATTGAACTCGGCAGCATTACTGCGGGTAATATCCGAATTGTTGATAATAATAATCCAGCCATTGTTACCTTTTCCCAAGGAGATTATCAAATTGATGAAGCGGGAAATGTTATTAGTATTCCGGTTACCATTAACCGCCAAGGAAATTTATCTGGAACCTCAACGGTTGAAGTTCAATTAACTGGAGAAACTGCAACGGCTGGTGTTGATTTTAATGATAGTCCTATTCTCGTTAATTTAGCGGAGAATGAAACCGCAAAAACAATCTCAATTCCGATTTTAGAAGATCGTTTCCTTGAAGCGGATGAAACCTTTAACTTAGCGTTAGTTAATCCAGGAGAAGGAACGATAATTGGCACTCAAAATAATGCTGCCGTCACGATTATTGATAATGACCAAGCGGGAATTACTTTGACCCAAACCAATTTATCGGTGGTTGAAGCCGCAGAACCTGAAACTTACTCAATTTTCCTCACCAGTCGTCCCCAAAATCCAGTCACAATTGAATTTGAGTATGATGAACAACAAATTGAACCGATTTTACCGATTGTTTTTGATGATAATAATTGGAATATTCCCCAAGAAATACCAGTAATTGCCAGGGGAGAAGATGGCATCGAAGGAGTACAACAAACCTCAATTTCTCATCAAGTCACCAGTGAAGATCCCAATTATAATGATTTTGAACTAGCTGATATTGCCGTTGAAATTATTGAATTACAAAGTGCTGGATTATTGGTTGAACCCACAAGTCTGACGGTGGCAGAAGGAGGAACATCCGATAGTTATAATCTCAGCTTGACTCAAGCCCCCGATGATATTGTTACCGTTCAATTTAATACGGGTTCTCAACTCAATCCCATCCCAGATATTATCTTCGATCCAAATAACTGGAATGTTCCGCAAACTGTCATTGTTTCTGCCTTTGATGATATTAATGTTGAAGGCATTCATAGCGGCATGATTACCCATCAATTAATTAGTAATGATGAAGATTATAATATTGTTGTGACCCGTGAAGTAGCGGTAGAAATTAGCGATAATGATGAACTTGAACCGCCGCCAACTGGAGATGCTTCTGTTCAAATTATTCCCGGAAATTTAACCATTTCTGAATCAGGAATAGGAACAGAAGGAAGTTATGAATTTGTATTGACGGCTATACCCACTTCTCCAGTTACGATTAGTTTCACAACTGGAAATCAAATTAATCAAATTCCCCCGATTACATTTAATTCAACCAATTGGAATATTCCCCAAACAGTCACCTTTACCGCTGTGGATAATGCGGTAGTCGATGGCGATCGCGCTATTAATATTCTCCATAGTATTAGTAGTGAAGATGAACGCTATAGTCAGTTAATCCTTGCCGATGTGACGGTGAATATTACGGACGATGATACCGCCAGTCCGCCTAATCCTAATCCTAACGATCCCGTCCCCGCAGTTCAGATTGACACCATTGACAACCGGATCGATGTGAGTGAAGCGGGTATCACTGATTTGTATACCGTTGTTCTCACCACTCAACCCACATCTGAAGTCATTGTTAGCATTACTCCGGATAGTCAAGTCAATCTCGGTAACGGTACAGATACCCCCATTGAACTTGTCTTTACCCCAGATAATTGGGATAATTTCCGAGTCGTGGATGTTGCTGCGGCTGACGATACTGTGGTTGAAACCGACGTTCACACCAGTACGATTAATCATAACGTCACCAGCCTCGACCCTGACTATGGTAGCAATCCTTTAATTACGATTGATGGTATTGCGAATAATAATCTTACGGTTAATATCGAGGACAACGACGAACCCTTACCCCCTGGAACTCCTGGAGTGAGGTTAATTCAAAACGCACGTAGTCTGAATGTGATAGAAGGGTTTAGTGAAGATAGTTACTGGGTGGTGTTAGAAAGTGAACCCACAGCAGACGTTGTTATTACCTTACAACCGAATTCACAAATCCAACCCAACCAAGAAACCATTACGTTTACTCCAACCAATTGGAATCAACGACAGCAAATTATCCTCACGGCAATTGATGATATTACAATTGAAGACGATGATTCCACCACTTTATTTCATACCGCTACCAGTTTAGATCCAAGATACAATGATATTTCAGTGGCTAGCGTTGATATTGAGATCGCTGATAATGATAACCTCGGACAACAGCTTACTTTAACAGAACGCTCTATCCTAGAGTTTACAGATCTTGATGATGTGATTACTGCCTCAGGGAATGATGATCGCTTATCTGGACAAGCAGGTAATGACCGCTTGATGGGGATGGCAGGCCAAGACTTCTTAATTGGTCAAGAGGGTAGCGATGGGATTACAGGGGATACAGGAGATGATATCCTTGGCGGAGGTGAGGGCAATGACCATATTTACGGTAATCAAGGAAATGATATTATATTCGGCGATGCCGGTAACGATCGCTTATTTGGCGGTCTGGGCAATGATCAAATTTCTGGGGGTTCTGGTAATGATCGCCTCAGTCCCGATAAAGGAACTGATACCCTGACTGGAGGACAAGGTCAAGATGTCTTTGTGTTAGGTCCTGGTACCGGTAGCATGGAAAGTCAAGCAGCCAACTTAATTACCGATTTTACAGAGACTCAAGATACGATTGAACTAACGGGTGATTTAACGTTCGATCAACTGAATTTTTCTCTCGAAGGTGGAGGAACCTTGTTACAAATTCGGTCTAGTGGAGAGTTTATTGCGTTCTTGTCGGGTGTAAGTCTCGATCTTGCCATTTTTAGCAACTAAGGAGAAAGTTTGAGGGCACGCCAACCTAAAATTCCTGCTAAAATCAGGCTGGGAGATAGAACAATCCCTAAAGCAACGATAGAAGTTCCTGTCACAGGGAGTAACGGCCCTGCAAACTTAATCAGCAGCGCCCCCACTGCTGAGAATACCATCACTTTCGTAACAAATCCTAATTTTGTATCCATTCAAATTGATAGCTGAGAAAAATTAATTTAAACAATAGCAATCATCAATAAGCTGTGAGACGATCGCAGTGTGGGCATCTAGCCCACTGGGGAAAAATTCTGCCCTCTGCCATCTGCTTCTCGCAAAGTCGCCTGCTTTTGACAGGATGTTCACCAGTGCTTCAGGACTGCTATAGAGAGTTAACCCAATCTACCATAATCTGTGTAGGATAGAAATAGAGGGATTGTCTCAACACGATTTTTATGCCCCTGTCTCGTCTATTAATTTTGGTTGTGAGTCTCCTGATTATCTTGGGACTCTCCATCTGGCTAATTACAGCGATGAGTGGGTTGTATACTCAAGTCGCTTGGATAGCAGGTCCATTCCTGGCTAATATCCTTCTATTTTTAATTATGGGGTTGTTGGGATTAGGAATTTATGCCTTTTTTTATTATCTTAAACCCTTCAAAATTTGGACTCCCAAGCATAAAAAACGTCGTCCTCGCCCCCAAATTCCTGTTGAGAAAAGCGCTGCTGCAGAGGTTTCTTTAAATGCCATTCGTCAACAACTGGATCAAATTCAAGATCGAGTGGCTAAACAAGCGTTATTTCAACGGTCTGAGGAGATTCAAACTACGTTATCTCAAGGAGATTTGCGAATAGTTGTTTTTGGTACGGGTTCAGCCGGAAAAACGTCGTTAGTCAATAGTTTAATCGGGCGAATTGTTGGCAAAGTTAGCGCCCCTATGGGTACTACCGCCGCCGGAGAAACCTATCAGTTAAAACTACAAGGATTATCGAGAGAAATTAAAATTACCGATACCCCTGGCATTTTAGAAGCCGGGGAAATCGGCAGCAAACGGGCAGAAATCGCTCGTTCTTTAGCCACAGAAGCAGATTTACTATTATTTGTTGTAGATAATGATTTACGGCAATCTGAATCGCAACCGTTAAAGATTTTAGCCGAAATTGGTAAACGGTCATTATTGGTATTTAATAAAATAGATCTTTATACCGAATCCGATCAAAATCTGATTTTAAATCGCTTAAAAGAACGGGTAAAAGATGTGATTTATCCTCAAGATGTAATTCCCGTCGCAGCCGCCCCTCAAGCCTTGACTTTACCCCAGGGAGAACGGGTTCAACCTGACCCAGAAATCTTACCTTTAATTGATCGAATTGTGGCAGTTTTACGAACAGATGGTGAAGATTTAATGGCGGATAATATTCTTTTACAATCGCAACGACTGGGAGAAGAAGCCCGTCAATTAATTGAAAATCAACGCAAAAAACAAGCTGAAAAAATTATTAATCGTTATCAATGGATTGGGGCAGGAGTTGTGGCAGCCACTCCATTACCGGGGGTAGATTTATTGGCAACAGCGGCTGTTAATACCCAGATGGTGATAGAAATTGGTAAGGTTTATGGCTGTGAAATCAATGCAGAACACGGTCGAGAATTGGCGATTTCTTTAGCAAAAACTTTGGGTAGTTTAGGGATTGTCAAAGGGGCAATTCAACTGATTACAACAGCGCTACATTTTCATATTGGAACGATAGTTGTAGGGAAAGCTATTCAAGGAATTACAACGGCTTATTTAACCCGAATTGCCGGAAAAAGTTTTATTGAATATTTTCGTCAAGATCAAGATTGGGGCGATGGCGGCATTACAGAAGTGGTTCAACAACAATTTCAACTCATCCGAAAAGAAGAATTTGTTAAACAATTTGTCAAAGATGCAATTGTTAGGGTGATTGAACCCTTAAAATTACAGTTCTCTAGAGATGAATTAGAAGATGAAACTGAGAATTTAGAACCCTTAGAAATTCCTTTATCGTTTCCCCCTCAGCCTCAAAGGCAAGAAAATGACTGGGATACCCCCAACTCCTTACAAAAAGATTGGTGAATTTAGTACAAATTTCCGGACTCTTTCCAGCCTATTCTCTTCACCACTTTTTCTAAATTAAATCTATAAAAATTGGTTGATAAAGAGTTTGTAAAGATTGAATACATTTGACAAGTATTTGAGTTAAAAATTAATCTCTCGTGAGGTCGAGATCCTTAGTAAGGTTCGAGCCTGCCAACACGAACCTTACATAACTAACAAATTTCTTGCAACTGGTTGACTAACACTTGAATCACGTGAGATAACTGCTGCAGTTTCTCTGCCACTTGACCGGAAGTTAACAAGCGTTTAGCCTTCAATAAACTCGAATTGAGTTCAGGACAAATCCCCATGCGCCAGAGATAAAATCCCCCATTCCAAATTGCAGCTTGCATCATCTCACTCTCTTCTGCCGCTAATACAGATTGCATTTGGCTGATGAGTTCTGGCGTTGAAATCAAAGGAATTTCTGTACCCCCTAAACCATAATCTCCAGGGTGCAACAGTAACCGTTCTAGACTATTGGTTGTTGATTCAGAATTAAACTGGGGTTGATTGACCCCAATAATACAGGTGCGATCGCGCGGCAAATCACAACTGCCTTCTAAACCTTTAACCGTCATAAAATTCGGGGTTCCCCTCCAACGCATTGCCTCTTGAAACATTCCTTCTGTGGGGGGATGAACATATCCGGCAGCAATAGTAACCACACCGTTACAGGGTGACCAAATTAACTCCATAGTGGATAACGGGGGGCGCTTGCCAATCTCTCGCCGATAGGGAACCAGCGTCGCAGCTACCGGAAAATGCTTTGGTAGATACACAAACCCAATCCCCGTTTTATTCAAGACTTGCTGAACTTGTTCCAGAGATAGCTGATTCCAAAATACCCCTAAATTTTGCCAAATTTCAATCAAGGGAATGCCTTCTTTAGTCGGCATCCGATCCCCCCCGTGTAAAATCACTGAAACCCCTGCTGTAGCGAGAATCAGCGCCGTTAATGGGGCAATGGGAGCAGTGCGAGAACGACCATCATAGGGACATCCCAACACCAGAGTCGGAGCCGATCCAGGGTGAAGATGGGGGCCGAGTTGATCATAAGCATCCAACATTCCGGCGAGTTCTTCTCCAGTAGGACGTTTGATCCGGTGAGCAATTAAAAAAGCACCAATTTGAGCAGGCGTTGCTTCCTGTTGCAGCATCATTCGTAGCGCTTCGGCTGCCTCAGAACGGTTGAGATTTTGACCTGTATGAGGGCCGCTACCAATTTTTTTGAGTAGTTCCCGAAATCGATCACTCATAGTGTTATTTGTTGAATGCAATTTAATAGCATTTAGCGAATAAGTCTTTGGGGTGAATTGCCTCAAAACCAACCTCTAACTCAGGGGGAATATACTGATGAACCAACTTCCAGAAATATTCAATGGGTGGAATTTGCATTCGATCAGCGGTTGTGACAATCACCACTTCTCGGGTTAAGCCCGAAGCAGCTTGAAGCGAAGTGGGGACAACAGAAGAGGAATTGCAACTGTTAGGATTCTGGAATGGGGCGATCGCTCGAATGGTTAACGTTGAGTCGGTTTGGGCTTCCATCAGCGCCGAATGGGGCAACAATGCAATTAATTCCCCCTGGCGGACAACCCCCCGAAAGGCATCAAGGGTATTTAATTCTAATGCCGCTTTCAGGCAAACCCCTGCTTGATTAAATTGATCTTGCAGCAGTCGCCGCATTCCATAACCCTCTTTAAACACCACTTGGGGGTAACGGATCAGCTCCATCCACGGCACTTGAGTGTAGCGGCTGAGGGGATGATCCTGTGCCATTAACACTTTAATGGGTTCCTCATATAATACATCAACGAGCAGCTCACTGCTGGTGGTAAAGGCTGGATTATTCATGACGATGGCAATATCCACTAAACCATCTTTTAAAACTTTTAGGGCGCGATCGCTGCCTAAGGAGGTCACCCGCAGTTGGGTTTCTGGATAAACCCGACAAAATCGCTGTAAGACAGGGGGTAAATAACTGGAACAAACAGAATGAACCGCTGCCACACAGAGTTCCGGTTGCTTCCCCGTCAACAAATCCTCGAGTTCTGCCTGAGCATTTTCCCAAGCCTGACAGATTTTACGAGCATAAGGCCAGAAACGTTCTCCGCCTACTGTTAGCTTGGCTTGAGTGGAACGATGAAATAAAGATAAACCCAATTCAGTTTCGAGGGCTTGTACCTGGCGGCTAATCGTTGATTGAGTTACACCAGACTGACGAGCAGCTTGCTGAAAACTTCCGGTTTCCGCGACATATAGGAAAGACTGCAACTGCTCTAGACGCATGGATGGTTTACAACTTGATCAAGATTTCTGTATTCAATGCTAGCGGATTCGAGAAACTGATTTCGTAGAAATGGATACAAGTTGATTATTAGTTATTTGTTGTTTGTTATTTGTTGTTCGTAGGCAATAGGTAACGGGCAACAGGCAATACAGCGATCATCAAGGAGATGTGATCAAGATCACAGTGTGGGCTTCTTGCCCACTGGGGAAAATGCTACCTTCAACTTGAGAAAACAGGAGAAACAACGGGCGGATTATCAACAACAACGGGCTGATCGACTGGCTGCATTACTACGAGAAAGAGGTGTTGATCCGAATGAATTATTATAGGTTTTAAACCCTTTTTTGAGGGAACGGAGAAATATGCCTTTTTCTCTATCCTTAATTACCATTCTGACAACGCCATATCAATCCCATTTTTCAGTAAGAAAGGTAAATTATTTTGCTGTGATAAATGAGTTAATTGTTCATAAGCCGATTCTGCATTAAGCTGTTTTAAAGCAGCAATACAATGGAGTTGAACTCCAGTATGATCGGTTGATAATAGTTGTATTAGAGGATCAATGGCTTGAGTTTGTCCCAGTTGACCCAATGCTGAAGCGATCAATTGTTGAATTTGAATCGATTGTACAACGATTTGGGAGTGATGAAGTAAACTCACTAAAATATCAGTGGCTAACTCCTTCATCTCCGGCTGGTTAACCCGTCCTAATACCTGAACAATTTCTTGACAGAGAGATTGTTGATCAGTTTTTTCAATGCTTCCTTTATCTGCTTGTTGAAAGATTTGCTGAAGATAATTTAACGAGACAGGAGTTTCAATCCAAGCTAATGCCCTCACTCCATCCCGTTTTAAAGGCAGTGGTGGGGTTGCAGACTGAACCTGTTCAAATAATGCCGTTGCTGCCTCATCGGTTGCTAAACGAGCCAAAGCCATTTGAGCCTGTTGACTGACTTCTGCACGAATATCCCACAATAGGGGTTGTAAATGTTTTACCAAATTCAATTCCTCTTGTAAATCCCTTCGCATACCTAAAGCAGCTAGGGCTTCTTTGCGAACGCTTCCGTGAGTATCTTGTAAAGCATTTAACAACACGGGCGGTACTCTTGGATCATGAAAACTCCCCAAGGCTTCAATGGCATCAGTGCGAACTTGAGGGTTAGCATCATCCACAACTTGCAGCAAAGCGGGTATAGTCTCAATGTGGCGAATTTGAGCTAACGCTTCTGTGGCAAAAGGACGTAAAGAGTCGGTTTCTAACAAACGAGTCAGGGGAACAATGGCAGACTGTCCTAAATTTCCTAATGCTACCGCAATCATTTGTTGAACAGAAGCATGGTCATCGCTAGCAGCGGGGTGAATACGTTGCAGACAACTGACTAATGCATTAATCACAACTGCTGTGTCAAATTGTCCTAAAATACGGGCAACAAACCATTGAACTTCGGGATCGGCTTCTCCATCTTCTAAGATGGTAATTAACGGATCAATGGCAGGCATGCCAATTCGCCCTAGAATTTGGGTTGCCTCCCAACGTTGCTGAAAGTCTCCAAACTTTAGATCTTTTAAGGCTTGCTGTAATAATGGTTGAGATCCGGGGTTGGGTACATTTTGCAACTGGCCATTCATAAAAGATAAAAAATTAGTTAAAAAAATCCGATTTCCAGCCTGAATTTTTTGCGGTATGGTTTGCTAAGGGTTCTTTTATTTTATAGCTTCATGCTTCATTTTCGATATTCTTCTGTGATTGATGCCCCTATTCAAACAGTGTGGGATTTTCATACTCGTTCAGATATTCTGCAACTGTTAACGCCTCCTTGGCAACCGGTCGAAATTATCCGTCGAGAAGGGGGGTTAGACGTGGGGGCAATGTCTGAATTTAAGATTTGGCTTGGCCCTCTGCCCGTGACTTGGGTTGCGGTTCATACAGAATGTATTCCCTACGAACTCTTCACTGATGAACAGCAAGACGGACCCATGGCGAGTTGGGTACATCGCCATCAGTTTGCTGAGGAAGATGGCAAAACTCGCTTAACCGATGCGATCGCTTATAGTTTACCGGGAGATTGGATGGCTGAGCAACTGGTGGGTTGGTGGGTAGACTCTCGCCTTGAGGATATGTTTCGTTATCGTCACGAAGTCACCCAGCGGGAATGTCAAGTTATGAAGCGTTAGGAATTGTTGCGATACATTCAATTTCTACTTTGACATCTTTCGGTAAACGGGAGACTTCCACACAAGCGCGGGCAGGTGCAGTTTCTAAGTTAAAGTATTGAGCATAGACTTGGTTGACTGCACCAAAGTCTGCCATATCCGCTAAAAAAATCGTTGTTTTGACCACATCCTCCCAACCTGAACCGGCTGTGGTCAAAATGGCCTCTAAGTTAGCCATCACTTGTTCAGTTTGTTTGGTCACATCTTGGGGATGCACGACAGTGTTAGTGTGGGGATCAATGGAAATTTGTCCGGCTACAAACACCATCCCATTCGCAACAATGGCTTGATTATATGGCCCGACAGGTGCCGGTGCTTGTTCTGTACGAATAATCTTTCGGGTCATAGAGATTCAAAATTTGCTGGAAAAGGGGGTTAACCCTTGTAAAAGAATTCAGTTTCTAAGGTCTCCGTTTGAGACAGTCATTCTATTGGGGTGGTGTCTGATCGCAAGTGGTTACTGACCTCAGCTTACAATAATATCATTGATTCCCTATTCCTTGAACGAGTTGACTAAAAATTGCGAATCAACATGACTCAATATAAACTCTTCGGACAGCTACACTATAGTAAATTCCTAGTACTGGATTTACAGAGACGATTACAAGCCAGAGGCATTGATCCCGGTGCCATTGATGGGCGCTGGAGTCCGGAAACAGAAGCCGCTTTAGAGAAAGCCCAACAAGCCTATGGGGTTTATGGCGGCAAAGCCGATGCAGCTTACTTTGTAGTGATTTCTGCCCCTGAAGAAGAACTGGCTAAAATTGCTGAACAAGTCATCCTGTTAGGTGCACCAGAAACAGGGGTATATCAACGCAATCATCCCCTTGATCCTAGAGTAGCTGTTGGGCCTTTTTTTAATGAAGAGGTTGCTAAACGATGGCAACATTATTTACGGGATTTTGGCTTAAGTCAAGCCCGAGTTTATTACGGTTGTTAGTGACAATTGAATGCCGTTCCAGGAACTGAAGTACTATTGCCGATGACCCGCTGGAATAGAAAAAGACCCGATATTTTTTAAGGATAAAAATTGATGTCAGTGCTGTTACAATGTTGAACAAGCCCATGTCAAAGCTTTCAAAACATCAGTTAAAATCCATAATTATTATAAGGGTAATGCAAGTTTTTAAAAACTGGTGGAGTTATGTCTCAACAAGACGTAAACTGTTTTATTTTGTACGATTTGCCGCTCGAATTTTACGAGATTTGCTAGAAGTTCTGATTATTTTATCTGCCGTAATTTTTGTAATATTATCCATTTTGTTTTTAGAAGATACACTCCAAAATAATACAGTTTGGGGAGATTTTTTTATTCAATCCATAGAAAAATCAAGGATTTTAGGAACATTTGAAAGCATTAGTATTGTCACAGCATTGGTAATTTATGTTCGACGGGGGAAAAAACAATCTCATTATGAAGCATGGCAAGTGATTGATGCTGCTCAGGGGTTAGAAATTAGTTATGCTCGTATTCGTGCTTTAGAAGATTTAGCGAAAGATGGTGTTAGCCTAAAAGGGCTTTCCTTACCCAAAGCAAATTTAGAACAAATTAGCCTGGTGGATATTAACTTAAAAGAAGCCAATTTTAAAGAGGCTAAATTACAAGAAGCCAATCTCAAAGGTAGCACGTTTGAGTTAACTCAATTTCAAGGTGCAAATTTATTAAAAGCCAACTTACAAGAAACCTTTTTCTTACTGGCTCAATTACAACAAGTTAATCTCTGTTCAGCCAATTTACAATATGCTGACTTACAAGGCGTAAATCTGCTAGAAGCCAATCTGCAAAGGGCTGATTTGCAAGGGGCTTATTTATTCGGTAATCTTCAAGGCGCTGACTTTCAAGAAGCCAATTTAGACCATGCTACCTTAGAAGGGGCTTACTTAAAAGATGCTAACTTTAAAAGCGCCAACCTCAAAGGGGCAAATTTACGGGAAGCCAATCTGCAAGGGGTCAACTTTGAAGAGGCTAATCTTCAAGGGGTCAATTTCCAAAAGGCAAAAGGGTTAAACCCTAGTCAAATTAAAGCCGCCCGCTTCTGGGAACAAGCCCGATATTCACCAGAGTTTCTCTATCAATTGGGATTGAAATAGGAAAATCAGGTAGGGGCGCATTGCATGCGCCCTCTTCTGCTGTTGCTGTTGCCTGTTGCCCGTTACCTATTGTCTATTCCCTATTGCCCCCACCCTATCCCCCCCACCCTACATTCTATTATCCTAAAAGTACGGAAATTGCGATCGCCACCTCAGCAAGAACCGAACCCAAAATTCGGATAAATTTTGATAGAGTACTGTGAGGTGTATCTGAAATGGGTTGATATCTCTCCAGTTTCGGCTGGGAACAATTATTTAAGAGTGTAAAACGCTCAGCATAATACTTAAAATTTAAAATTTAGAGGAAGAGCACGAATGGCTGCAACAGATTATAAAGATTACTATGCAATTTTAGGATTAACAAAAGGCGCTACAGCCGAAGAAATCAAAAAAGCATACCGCAAGTTGGCGCGGACATATCATCCAGATATGAATCCGGGAGATAAAGCAGCCGAAACCCGATTTAAGGAAGTCAACGAAGCCTACGAAGTCTTATCTGATAGCGATAAACGCAAAAAATATGACCAATTTGGTCAATACTGGAATCAAGTGGGCAACCGGAGTCAATGGTCTGGCAGTGGTACCAATGTAGACTTTAACGGTTTTGACTTCAGCCAATTTAGCAGTTTTGATGAATTTATTAGTGTTTTATTAGGTCGTGCCGCAGCCGGAGGTGGAACTTCAGCCGATCGGGGTGGTACCCGCCGCAGCTATTCATATCGCGCCCGTACAGGCGGGGGTTCAACGGGTTATCGGGGCAGCAGAGTCGATGATTTTGCCTCAGAATTTAATCGCCGCAATTCCTCGTCTAATTTTGATACAGAAGCAACGGTTTCTCTCACCCTGAGTGAAGCGTTTCAGGGAACAAAACGGCAAGTGGGAAGCGGAGAAGTGACCATTCCAGCAGGGGTTAAGCCAGGAAGTAAAATTCGAGTGCGTAGCCAAGGACAACTTGACCCCTACACCCAACAGCGGGGAGATTTGTACCTGAAAGTAGAGATTCAACCCCATCATTTTTTTCAATTTGAAGGGGATAATTTAGTCTGTGAAGTTCCTGTCACCCCCGATGAAATTGTTCTTGGGGGGGCAATTGAAGTCCCCACACCGGATGGAACCGTAACCATGAATATTCCGCCTGGAGTACGATCTGGACAGTCTCTGCGACTACGGGGAAAAGGCTGGCCAAAAGCCAAAGGCGGCGAACGCAGTGACCAACTGGTTAAATTAGTAGTAGTTCCACCGAAAAATCTGAGTGCAACGGAACGGGAATATTACGAGAAAATCAAAGCCAGTCGCAGTGAGAACCCTCGGACTCATTTACAGTCCATTCGCCTATGAATTTGTAATCTTAGGGTTTGATGAAGCACAATAACTGTATAGCCGCCTCGACGGACTTGGGTTAGAAGCGAACAGCAAGCCTATGTATATCTATACCACTCCTCAATTTGATCAGCAAGCGAAGCAACAGGGAATTCAGGCGAATGTCGCAGAATTGCTAGTGACTGTACAAAAGCACGGGGCAACAGCAGCTTACAGTTTGTTTGAATGGAATTACCCTTATTTAAAGCGACCGATTAAAAATAATTTGAGGTTAGTGGGCAAGATTGTTAGACTCAACTCCCAGGATGTGCTGTGCTTGCTGGCTGTGTTTACCCGAGGCGGAAAAGAATATGAAGCGTTTTTACGCAACCCGGAACAATATGGTCAAAAACACTTAGACTCTCAGATTGACTGGTTGCAATTAGAAGCCAGTATTCAAGCGCAATGGCAAGAACAACATCCGTTGCCGCCTCAATTCTCTTTACCCCATCGATTGTATCATTTGTGGCTAGATTGTCCCACTTGGGCGAGAAATACTAATGACACGATTATTTGTGAAAGTGAAGTTTGGGTGAGTCAATTTAAGCAATCTGAAGTTCAAATTCAGTGGCGAACTTATTATGAGATTTTGACTTATTTAGTGGAAGACAATCGGCAACAAAATGGGATGGTTCGGACTTCAACCCATTGGCAAAATATTGATTTATGTGGCAAACCCAGTGAACACCGTTATATTTTATTTAGTCATTTAGAAACCGCTGATTCTCCCTGTCGTCACGTTCTGTTTTTGTTATCGTTATTTTCTCATTCTCCTTCTGAGGATGAAATTACCAATATTGGTGAAATCACTCACTTATTGAATGGGCGTCAAAGTCGAGTGATTTTTTCGCAACCCACGACTTTTGATGATTTATCCCGGTATACTCGTCGTTCTTATCCAGATTATTTAATTGCAGATTCAGAGATTTGGCTAGAATTAGAACGAGATACAGGCATTAATTTAGCCCTCTCAGTTGAAGAAGAAGAAATCTTAAATAATCTCTCTACAATAGAGGAAGACAATCATTCCCTTCCCGTGTTTATTAATGGGCGGGCTGGTAGTGGCAAATCTACTATGTTGGTTTATTTATTTGCCGATTACTGTGACCGTTATCAAAAATATTATTTAGAGGCAGTTTCTGAAGATCCAGTTTATCACCCCCTGTTTTTAACCTATAATGAACGACTATTAGTCAAAGCTAAAGAAGGCGTGGAGAAACTCCTCAAAAACCATCATAAGTTTCTGGTGGAAACGAATGGACATCTTCATAAACTTTCCCTTGATGTTTGCTTTCAATCGTTTAAGAATTTTTTACTCAATCAGCTTCCTGCCGAAGTATTGGATCGGTTTGATCCGGATTACTATCTGTCATTTAATGAATTTAGGAAACGATTTCAACGACGATATAGTCGATATTCTCCCGAACTCTGCTGGCATATTATCCGAACGTTTATTAAAGGTTATAGCCTGAAACAGCATCACGATGAATACATGACACCGGAAGATTATGAAGAAGTTCCCCGGCGAGAACGAACTATTTCCCCAGAAATTTTTAAAGCCATTTATAAACAAGTTTGGCCTTGGTATCACCAATTAACCAATCATGAAAAATATTGGGATGATCAAGATTTAATTCGGACTGTCTTAGAACTTAAATGTTATCAGTCTCATTATACTGCTATTTTTTGTGATGAAGCACAAGATTTTACCAAGCTTGAACTGCGATTAATTATGCAGTTATCGGTCTTTTCTCAATGTGAATTACATCCGCCGATGACGAGTTTACCGTTTGCTTTTGCTGGCGATCCGTTTCAAACGTTAAATCCCACAGGATTTCGTTGGGAAAGTGCAAAAGCTGCCTTTTTTGATCAAGTCATTGCTGCCCTTGATCCCACACGCCAACTCAACTTAAACATGACATTTTATGAACTAGAATCTAATTATCGTTCTAGTCCAGCTATTGTTAAAGTTACCAACTTAATTCATTTATGGCGACAGCTTTTATTTAAAATTCCTGAGTTAAAACCCCAAGAAGCTTGGCAATCTTATCGCACCTCTGATGAACCTCAAAAGTTTATTTTTGATCGACGGACTTTCTCAGCAGAAGATCTCAAAAAACATTTACAAAAGTCTCCGATTTTTATTGTCCCTTGCGAAGCTGGAGGAGAATTAAACTATGTTAAAAATGATCCATTTTTAGCGCCCATTTTTCCAGAAATTAGTGAAGAAAATCCCCCCAAAAATGTCTTGAGTGCTATTCAAGCCAAGGGATTAGAATTTCCTTTAATTATTTTATATAAATTTGGCGATCAATTTGCCCAAGAATTTAAAAAAACAATTTGGGATTATACCAAAAATCAAGAGAGTCATCCCTTAGAATTAGAATACTTTTTTAATAAATTGTATGTTGCTGCCAGTCGAGGAATGTCCGATTTAATTATTGTGGATACAAAAGCAGGAGATGAACTGTTATGGCAATATGCTACAATTGGTGAAAATAATCCAAATAACCCATTAGAAAAATGGCTACAAAAAGCCGAAAAGCGGCTGAATTGGGAAGGTTATATTGGCGGTATCCGTTGGGGAGATAATTTAGTTGGATTACAATGGGATAACCGAGAAGCTCACGCCCAAGAATTTGAAGAAAATGGTCTTTCTCAAAAGGATTCTGTGTCTCTCAGACGGGCTAAACAATTTTATACAGAATTAGGCAATATTGACAAGGCTGAACGCTGTGAAGCTTGGGCGCTAAAATTTGATAAACAGTTTCGTCAAGCTGGTATTTTATTTTTACGACACCATCAAGAAATAGAAGCTTGGTACTGTTTTTGGGAGGGATTATGTTGGCAAGCGCTAGCGGATTGGTATCGACAATTTCCTCATAAAAAAACCATTGAATATCCTTTAGTTCGGTTTATGTCAAGTCTGCCTAAAACTGTGGCAAGAGTTCAAGAACTCACTCAGTTCTTAGAAGAATATTTAGGGACTTCTATTTTAAAAGAAAATCGCTTAGTGAAAGCGTGGAAAGTGACGTTACAAGAATATGCCAATCAAATTCGACATTTAATCAAAGAAAAACAATTTGAACCCCAAGAATGGCAACAAATAGGTGATGTTTTAGAAGGATTAGATGAGGCTAAATATTCAGGAATGCTTTCCTTAGCAGGAGACTGTTTTTATCGAGCTAAAAATTTAAAAAGAGCGGTAGATTGTTGGCAAATTAGCGGACAAACGGATAAACGAGAATATGATTTAGCCAAAGCAGAATTACTCGGAATTCCGGAAGGTATACCCTTTTTAGAAAAGGCAAAGGCAAGTCAGCAAATGATTAGTGCCTGGGAAAATGCAGGTAAACCTGGTACTCAACAATGGTTAAAGTATATTGACTTCATCGGACGAGCATTACAACGGCAACATCGTTATAAAGATTGGGCAGAATATTTGATTCAAGTTAAACGTTGGAAAGAGGTGATATTAGCCCTTGAAAAATGCTCAAAAGCCGATCAAAATCAACTAAAAATTGAGTTAGTGCGTCAAATTTCTCGTTCTAACATTGCCCCGGAACAACTGCGAGAGATTCGCTCCAACTATACAATTTTAATGGAGCAAGTTTTAACGATATCCAATGTCAAACAGCAGTTATCTGTGGCTGAAATTGGGATTACTCTTGAAAAAATTGGGGAATTAGTCCCCACATTACGCTTTTATGAACGATTTATTCATAATCAACGTAATCCTCATCTCTGTCAATGGACTCGTCAACGCTGGATCGCGACTAAGTTAAAACAACAAGAATATGCAGCGCTCGCAGAACCGAAACGGGCTGAAGTAATTCGTCAAGAAATTGCTCGCCGAGGGTATGATTGGGGGATTCATTGGTCAGATGTTTCTGTTGATCCGCCCCGACTTCCTGATGAGAATTCCGAAGTTTATCCCTCTCAAAGCGTAGTTCATGAAAATCCCGTTAACTCTCGTGTAACTCATGCTGAGATTACTGGACTGCCTGTAAATATTAAAGTGAAATCCTTGAGTCAAGAGATTAATGCTTATCGTTTTCAGATCAGTTCCTTAGAAATTAAACGAGTCAAACGAGAACAAACATTATGGATGTTAATTCGGGATACGGTCACCTCTCGGGAACTTCAAATTAAAGTCGAAAATCAGCAAGCCAGTGTTAAAGTTGGGGAGATTAAAATAGAAGCCAGAGATGGTCAGCAGTTATCGTTTGAAAGTCCAACAAGAGATTATCGGGGGGTAATCTTTTATGGGGATCAAATTCCCCGAGTTGAACTCTATGTGCGGGGTTTATCGAATAAAATTTGTTTATAGGATTTTTCAGCAGTACCCCCATTGGTTAGTATTCGGCGATTTAAGCCGTTTAACGGAGCATCTGAAGCCAGGGTGGGGTCTGTCGAAATCCATCTGAATCTCACGAATTTCCCCTATTGAATTTAGGCAGAGTACGGTCTAACAGCAGGCTATGCTAACCACTGGGGCAGTCCTAGGAACCAAGGCTATTGATGAATGACTGATCTCAGTCTATTAATTTTGATGAGTGCAGCCCTAACAGCAACGGAATGATCAGAAAAATGCAAAATACACATCAGTTTTTTGTATTGAGAAAACCACAATTTTAAACAAAAGCTAAAACATCATCATGAGTTCCTGCTATTAAGGTCTCAATTTCATGTAATTTTGAATATTTTTTTGATGATCCTCTCTTCAAAACCCACCTTTTAGATAGTAAGGTATTTTAAATCATACTGAATCCAGTAATAATACTTGCTTCAAAGGGAAAAAATCGGGCGCAAGCAAGTATGACTAATTTTTTTTTCAACCTCTCCTGATCTTCTCTTTAATCGTTGGTATTAATAAGTGGACAAGTTGATACGGACATTTTTAATGAAAAATTACACAGCTTTTGCGATATCTAGTTTACTATTAGCTAGTCTTGCAATTCCGGCTCAAGCAACAGAATCTGTTGCAAATCAGCAGTTTGAATTAGCTTCTCATCAGAATTTTCTCTCTGCTCGAACCAGTACTCATGAGCCGCGGCGCATCGGACGAGGACCTAAACCTTACCGGTATGCCACGAATCATGAGGTATTTCCACACCGGGGAAGTGGGCGTTAATTGAGAAAAAATTGACTGAACTCAGACGTAACTTCAGAATACCAAAACTATAAAATCTCACGATTCGGGGCGCATCGTTTATTTCCTGAATCAGGCTGAAATGAGTGAATCAGTTTGTGAGTAATGGGTAGGAATTTTCACTTCAATAAACTGGGTTAAACCAGGATTGAAGTATTGCATTTCTTGATGAAAATAGGAGTATTCTCACTCTGATGTGATCCCTCTTTTAAGTGAAAGCAATCAGTACTTGTATCATCATTTTGATCGGACATTTCCAGACAACGACAACGATTATTTTAGTTGAACTCAGAGCCATCCTGATTGCTGAACGCTCAATTCTCCCCAAGATTTTTTCACATTTTTGATAGGATTGAGACCCGGTGCTAAATTGCACAACCGTCAATTGTGGTCTCAAGCGCTTCTAGTCCCGCAACTGTTGATTCTGATCTACAGTTGTGGGAATAGAGGCATTTTGATATGATAAAAACAGACAAAATTAAAATACCTCAGCTTAGATCCCCTCAGTGCCCAGGGTGCTATGAATAGCGGTTAGTGATCACCGAGACACTTACTGAGTGGTATACTCCTATAATATTGAAATCAGGGAATCGCAGTCTACCCCAAGCTGAGTTAAACGGAGAAAACAGGGCAAATCATAGCGAATGACGAGTCAACTGACCCTGAGTTAAGATTATACCAACTAAAACAGTTAACTCGAAATCCATGGAGGATGCTAATATGCCTCCAAACTAGGTAGACCATTTTTAGAAATTGTCATGAGAAGGGATACCGATCTGATCAAAACTCTTGGCCCCAGTGCAATGGATCAGATCATGCTATATTTAGCGTTCAGCGCGATGCGAACCAGTGGACATCGGCATGGGGCATTTCTGGATGCAGCCGCAACGGCTGCAAAATGCGCGATTTACACGACTTATATGGAGCAAGGCCAAAACCTGCGAATGACAGGCCACTTGCACCATATCGAACCGAAGCGAGTCAAAGTAATTGTCGAGGAAGTTCGGCAAGCTTTAACAGAAGGAAAACTGCTGAAAATGTTAGGTTCTCAAGAACCGCGTTATTTAATTCAGTTTCCTTATGTTTGGCTAGAACAATACCCTTGGCAACCAGGGAAACCCAGAATTCCGGGTAACAACTTGACTCAAGAAGAGAAACGAGTGATTGAGAATAAGTTGCCCAAACATCTTCCCGATGCTCAACTGATTAATTCCTTCCAGTTCATGGAATTGATTGAATTTCTCCATCGCCGTTCTCAAGAAGATCTCAATCCAGATCGCCGGATGCCTTTAAGTGAGGCACTCGCAGAACATATTAAGCGCCGCTTGATTTATTCGGGTACAGTTACTAAAGTGGATTCTCCTTGGGGAATGCCGTTTTACGCCCTAACCCGGTCTTCCTACTCCCCGGAAGAGCAAGAAGAGCGAACTTATATCATGGTGGAAGAAACCGCCCGTTACTTCCGCATGATGCGAGATTGGGCAGAGCGTCAACCTAGGGTGATGCGAGTTTTGGAGGAACTGGATATCCCCCCTAACCGAGTTGACCAAGCAATTGAAGAACTCGATGAGATTATTCGGCAATGGGCGGATCGATATCATGAAGTGGGAGGAAAACCCATGGTTTTGCAAATGGTTTTTGGTGCCAAAGAAGCCGAATAACGTGGGTTACCAACTCTCTAGAGACGTTGTATACAACGTCTCTACTCCTGTGTGAGGACGTTAAATTTTAACCGTCAATTTGCATTTTCACGGTCAAGGTTTTTAACTTTTCATTCACCCAGCGCTCAAAGAGTTCATTTTGTAACCGTTGTTTGACCTTGGGATCATCGAGGGACACCTCAATAAACTCTTCAACCCGGAACAAACACCAACGGTTCTCAATTTTCACAGGCCCGATCATACTGCCTGGAGTTGCACTGGCAAGAGACTCTTTAATATGGTCTGGTAAGGTTCCTTGGCTAACTGGCCCCATCATTCCATTAACATGACGTTCATTGGTAATAGAATGTTCCCGCGCCAGTTGCTCAAAACTGCTAGCCTCTTCTGACAACTTCCGGGCTAGTGTATTAGCAAGTTCTTGATCTTCAACTACGATCCGGGAGAGAATCACAGTATCTAAAAAAGGCTTCCGTTCTTGGAAATACTCTTCAAGCTGAGGTTGAACAATCGAAACTTTCAAACTTTCGCGTTTAAAACCAGTGGTGACCTGTTCGTGAAATGCAGAATAAGTCATGCGGTTTTGATCTAACCATTGCTGAAAGGCTTGGGGATCACTTAAATTCCGTTCAATCCGGAAGTTAATCACAGCTTGTTCAACGGCAGCGGGGTTAAGATTGAGATCTTCACGAGCTTGTAATTCTTGCTCAATTATATACTGACGCAGCATTTCCCCCAGAAAGGACTGTAACTTACCAGAGGTTTGTAAATATTTTAAAGACTGGCCTAAACTAATGGGAGCATCGTTAACGGTTAAAAAAGGCTGAGACATAATCTACAATTTCCTTGCGTCACATTTATTACTCGCTTGAACTTTAAGAGAGCAACATTATTCTCTCACTAATCTAGATTACCCTTGCTGAGGAGTTAAATCAGCAGAATTTGACTATACTGCCAGACTGTCGCTAAGAGAATAGCGACAATTGCGCCGATCAGGGTGTTGATAAAATTAACTACTTCATTTGTTAACCAGTCTATCTGATCTTGGATGGTTGCACCAATCACACTTTCTAAATTCGTTGCGACAAAAGCTGCGATCGCACACCACAAAATCCCTACACCCTCAAACCATCCTACAGCCCAGCCGATCAGCGCTATGACAATAGATGCCATGATTCCGGCTAAAGTTCCCTCTAAACTCACAGCGCCTTCTGTGCCTCGGGGAACAGGCTGTAAGGTAGTAATCAAAAATGTGCGTTTTCCGTAAGCTTTCCCCACTTCTGAGGCACAGGTATCTGACAGTTTGGTACTAAAACTGGCAACATATCCTATACCGAGTAAAGAAACTAAAGAGTTAACGATTTCTGGAGAAATTGAAAGCTGTTGTACGATAAAAATTCCGACGGCACATAATGTGGCAGTTAAGGCTGAACCCCAAACATTTTCTGGCCCTCTGGCACCGCCTCGTTTTTCCGCAATGCCTGCCGTTTCTTTTTCTGCCATACCAATCCGAGTTACCCCAGAACCTAGGATAAAATAAACGGCAACAATCACATAGCCTTGCCAGCTTAAACAGCCCCAAGTTAACACGCCCAAAATCCCGGCATGAACTAAACCCGCTGGGGTTAATAATTTCTTCGGGAGAATCGCTACAATTCCAATTAAAACTGTATTCAGGGCGATCGCCATGCTCCAAGGATTTAGACGGATTAAAGAATCAACAATAAAATTAAACTGTTGCATGATAACGCGCTCATATGACCCATTCAACTTTATTTCATCTTGCCTTCCCCGTGAGTGATATTGCACAAACGAAAGCCTATTATCAAGGCGGCTTGGGGTGTGAAGTCGGTCGGGAAACCCGAGCTTCTATCATTTTAAACCTGTATGGTCATCAGATTGTGGCTCACCTTGCCAAAGATCCCCTGCAACCCCAAAAAGGCATTTATCCCAGACACTTTGGTTTAGTGTTTACCTCAGAAGCTGATTGGGAAGCCTTACTCAAACGTGCTCAACAACAGCAATTATTATTCTATGAACAACCCAAACGTCGGTTTCCCGGATTACCCACAGAACATCGTACCTTCTTTTTAGAAGATCCATTTCATAACTTATTAGAGTTCAAATATTATTGTCATCCCGAAGCGATTTTTGGATGTAAAGAACATACTTTAGTTGGGGATGGGAATTAATGATTAAAATGGGGAGCATCTCAAGGAGATGATTATTTTCATGAATTCTCCTCATTTAAATCAGGAATTAATAGCTAGAGGTTATACAATAGAATAAATTTGGGTGGTAGCTTAATGCAAGTTTTAACTTTATTTCAGAAGATTGCTTGGGAAAGTAAACAAACACCACAATAAAAATTGTATGCTTTTTAAAAGCATAAGAAACCGCTCTAAATTTAAAAAAGATAGAGCTGTATTTTATCAAATCTAAATAGGGTATGCTGAATAACTTTATAGCGCTTCGCACCCTTGCAATCGACATACTTCCTACTTCCTATTTTTGGAATCCAAAATATTGGAAAAAATAGGGGTAAAACTGTTCCCTGTTCCCTACCCCCACCCAAGGACTTTTTCAGTAAGCCCTAAATAATTAGAGAATCTCTAATTCCACACCTGATCGTTTAACGTTCTCTCATTCCTGAGTACTCTTGCTATGTTTAAGCCTCTGGTAAATTGCGATGTAATCGCAGCTTCACACTCTCTTCGATCAACTGTAAACTATCTAAAATATGGGTTGCAGATCGATAAGATTCATCAATGAGTTCGGAGCGTTCTTCTGGATTTTCAAAGCAATCATCTTCTAAGAGTTGTAAGAAACCAATTAAGGGAGTTAGACGAGTCCGCAATTCATAAGAACTGCGAATAATTGCTTGATCGCGTTCCGCTTCATCAGCAAACTGCATGGAATAAAGGCGAGCATAGGCTCCTCCTTTGGCCAAGAGTTGATCATGAGTTCCCACTTCTGCCACTTTTCCTTTGTCTAGAACTGCAATTTGATCCGCTTGATGCACAGTAGAAAGGCGGTGAGCAATGACAATAGTGGTGCGATCGCGACTGAGTTCATCAATAGCCTCTTGTACTAACCGTTCAGAAACCGTATCCAAAGCACTGGTAGCTTCATCTAAAATCAGAATATCGGGATCTTGCAATAACGCTCGGGCAATAGAAATCCGTTGACGTTGTCCACCAGAGAGTAAAACACCGCGATCGCCAATTTTGGTATCAAACCCTTGAGGTAAATCTTGAATAAATTCATCCCCGTGTGCTCGTTTGACCGCTGTGAAAATTTCTTCCTCCGTCGCCTCAGGGCGAGCATAAGCAATATTATCCCTGACCGAGGCATTAAATAAAAAGGTATCCTGACTCACAATTCCCATTCTACGGCGCAGAGTCTTCAAGTCAAACTCTCTGAGATCTCGACCATCGAGGAGGATCTTGCCTTGAGTAGGATCATAAAACCGAGGGACTAAATCCGCTAAAGTGGACTTTCCAGCCCCCGATCCTCCCACAAGCGCCAATGTAGTCCCCCGAGGGACAGATAAATCAATTCCTTGTAAAACTGGTTGATCATGTCCAGGATAGGTAAAATGAACTCCTTTAAAATCTATGGCTTCTTTCAATCCTGTATATGGAACTGTACCATTTCCCATAAATGGCTTATTCTTGAGATTAAGAAAATCGCGCACCACATCTACCCCAGCATAGGCATGGGCAAAACGACTGCGAGCGCCATTGAGGTGGGACAGTAAGGGTAATGAACGGAATAAAATAAACAAATAAGTCAATAGGACAGCAGAGAAGCCTTCGAGCTGGTTTTGAAAGAAGATCCGGCCTGTAAACACAATCAACAGAATCACGAAAATACTAATCACTTCATTCAGCGGGCTGATAGCATTTTCGTTCACTTGGTTCAGAAAACTCACTTTCTCCCGTTGTCGCACGAGGTCAACTAAGCGTTGATATTCTCGCTCTTCAGTAGCCACGGATTTAACCAGTCGAATCCCGTTGAGAGTTTCCACTAAGCCAACTGAATAAGCTTTTGTCACCTTGGTTAGCTCTTCACCAAACTTTTTAGAACGTCGAATAATAAATTGGTTACTCAGAACAACTACTCCAATTAAAATCCCTGAAGTTAATGTGAGTTGCCAAGAAATTGAAAGGAGAATGATGAGATAAACCAGTAGTGTCATAGATACAGTAAATATACTAATCCCAATACTAACTGCACTGGAGGTTCGGTTAATTTCTGACCCCATCCGGTTAATTAAATCTCCAACGCGAACCTTAGAATAAAAATCCAAGTCCACATCCAGCAAGAGCCTCAACCCTTCTTTTCTTAAGTCAAAAACAACATTTCGTGTTAAGTTACCGGAGATTAAACCACTAATATAACTTGTGGCATTCTTGAGGATAATTGCGAGTACAATGGCACTCGCCATCAGAACTAGACGATATTGCTCAGCAACTCCATCAAAAGGACCTAAAAGGACTTGAATCATGGGTGCACCACCACCCAACTGGACTTCTTGTTCCAAGAGTGTGAGGACGACTGGTACAATCAATACTGTACCCACACCATTGAAAATTGCTCCAGAGAGTCCAAAGAGGATAGACAGAACAATTCTGAGGGGATACGGTTTCGCAAATTTAAACAGGAGTTGAAGATTTGACATAGAATCCTAATCAGAAATTAAAAAATTAAACTGTCAATCCAGTTGGAGTTTAGACTGGATTCATTCGGTGCTCAAGATGGTTTCTCAGTGCCAGAAACCATACAACTGCTTAGAAATTGGGTTTGATGAATGTCTGATCAACCCTGTAACCTCTTCTGTTATAGAATACCCAATAGTTTATGCAGGATGACATTCCCAACCCAGGAATTTTCAAATTCCGTTCAGGCTGAATTACGATATGATAGGAAGCTGTACCAGCGACTCCATCAACCCAATATGGCTGCTGTGCTTGCCCCAACCCTTGAATTTTACACCTGGAACGGATATCGGTGTGCTTATGAGCAATATCCAGCGTTAACTGAAGAGACTGCTGAAGCCTTACCCTTACTGTTAATTCATCCCATTGGGGTGGGACTGTCTCGAGAATTTTGGCATCGTTTTTGTGATCAATGGCAACAACATGGGCTAAAAAATCAGATTTACAACCCTGACTTACTGGGTTGTGGTGACAGTGACAAGCCATCGGTTGCCTATCAACCTCAAGACTGGGCTGAACAGTTAAACTATTTTTTGCAAACTGTGGTACAAAAGCCAGTACTGTTAGTAGTACAGGGGGCGCTTTTACCTGTCGCGATCGCTCTGGTGAAGTTACAAAAGCAACCCAATTTAATCAAAGGGATTGTTTTGTCTGGCCCTCCCGCCTGGCGAGTGATGACTGAGGGCCGTTCCCAAACGCAGCAAAAGTTACTTTGGAATCTGTTTTTTGATACCCCCCTAGGACAGTTATTTTGGCAATATGCCCGCCGCCCGGGGTTTGTAAAATCCTTCTCCATTCGGCAGTTATTTGCCCAGGAACAGGATGTAGACCAAAATTGGTTAAATTTGTTAGAACAGGGTGCAAAAGACGCAAACAGCCGCTACGCTGTCTTTTCTTTCTTAGCGGGGTTTTGGCGGAAAGACTATACCGCAGACATGGCAAATATCCCTCTACCCACCCTCGTGTTATTTGGGGATGAGGCTTCAAGTATTAGTTCTAGTGGGATGGCGGAAACCCCTCAACAACGGTGTCAAGCTTATGAAAACGGTTGGCAAAAAGCTGAATCTCAAATTGTAGTGGGTCGCAATGTTTTACCCTATGAGTCTACTGGTGCATTTGTTCAAGGAATGCTACCCTTTTGGCAATGGCTCAATCGTGATGAGGGATGAGTCATGGAATAAGCTATAGCGTTAGGGTTAAAGATCCTTTTGTTCCTACACCCTACACCCGAGAACCCACTCCCCATCTCTCCAAGATGTCCAAAATTGAAACCCGCAAACGCACCACATTACTGCTGTTGTTATTGCCAGCAACCCTTTGGCTAATTGTATTTTTTGTTCTACCGTTGTTGATTGTCCTCATTTACAGCTTTTTAGAACGGGGAACTTATGGGGGTGTCGCTTGGGAATTAACCCTGAGAAACTACCAACGCTTGCTGAACCCCCTGTATCTGAATGTCTTTTTGCGTTCTGTCGGACTCGCTGCTTTTACTACAATTGCCTGTTTATTCATCGGTTATCCTTTAGCCTTTTTTATTGCCACTCGTCCCCCCCGGTGGCGAAATCTCCTGTTATTTTTAGTGATTATTCCGTTTTGGACTAACTTCTTAGTTCGGACTTACGCTTGGATTGTAATTTTACGTTCAGAAGGGGTAGTCAATTCCTTCTTGCAAAGCTTCCATCTTATAGAGGAACCCCTAGACTTACTATTTACCCCGTTTGCAGTCACTATCGGCTTAATTTATGGTTATCTTCCCTTTATGATTTTACCATTGTATGCCACATTAGAACGGTTTAATTTTTCCCTGGTTGAAGCCGCTCATGATTTAGGAGCCAATGATTTTCGCACCTTTAGGCGAATCATTTTTCCCCTCACCTTCAAAGGCATTATTGCTGGCTCTATTTTAGTATTTATTCCAGCACTTGGTGCTTTTATTACTCCTGATATTTTAGGAGGAGCCAAAACATTAATGGTGGGAAATTTGATCCAAAATCAATTTTTACAAGCCCGTCACTGGCCTTTTGGATCAGCGTTATCCATGATTTTAATGCTACTCGTGATTGTACCCGTTATGATTTATTTTCGCACAGGAGAAAACCAATAAATCCTGTAGGGTACTGGGAGAGTAAGTAAGGAGCAAGGAGTATAAACCCTTTAGTAGAGTTATCACCTGACTCACTTCTGACTTGTAGTACAGGCGCATTGCAATGCGCCCGTACCTGACTTCTGCACTCTACCCTTATAATCCATAAATCCACATAATTAAAAGCGGAGCAACAATAGTCATAATTACGGTAAGGGGCGCACCGACACGAGTAAAATCAAAGAATTTATAACCCCCAGGACTATAAACCATAGTATTAGTTTGATAACCTATCGGGGTCATAAAGCTACAGGACGCGGCAAACGTCACCGCAAACATTAACGCAAAAGGATTTAATCCTAAGGTTTTGGCAACACTTGCGGCGATGGGAATCATTAATAAAACTGAGGCATTATTGGAGAGAATTTCTGTTAACCCCGCCGTTACCACAAAGAAGAAAACTAAAATCCAATATCCCGATAAATTGCCGCCAATACTGACTAAATAATCAGCCAGCCATTGAGTTGCCCCGGATTTTTCCATGGCAATACCAAGGGGAATTAATCCAGCCAATAAAAAAATTACATCCCAGCGAACAGCACCATAGATTTCACCAGGTTTTAAACAGCCTGTAATCACCATTAAAATTACTCCCGCTAAAGCACTAACTAAAATCGGCACAATATCAAATGCAGCAATTAAAACCACTCCAATAATAATGGAAACAGCAATCTTGGCTTTATCTTGCCGTAAATTTTCCACATTACGTTGTTCTAAAACTAACAATTCGCGGGTTGTTTGTAGACCAATAAAACTTTGTTGGGGGCCTTGAACCAATAAAACATCACCAAATCTTAAGGGGATTTTTCCTAAACGTCCTCTGACTAATTCTGAACCCCGACGAATGGCTAAAACAGTAGCATTATACCGTTGCCGAAATCGTAGATCTTTTAGCGTTGTTCCAATCAGTCGAGAATTGGATAAAATTAAAACTTCAGCAATTTGTTCTTCCCCAGAACCTAACATGGTTTCTAACGCTTCTTGTTTGAATTTAACATCTGGGAATAAATCTAAGCCCCGTTCTTCTCGAATTTTCAGTAAGTCTTCTCGAGTACATCGTACCACTAAAACATCCCCAGCACTTAAGACTTTATCGGCTAACGGTTGAGGAAAACGAACCTTATTATGTAAAATTTCTAGCACATCTAAGTCAAATTTCCGTTGAATTTCACTAGAACGTAGAGTTTGCCCAATCAAACTTGAACGGGGTTTAATTACTAATTCACTGACATAATCTTTCAGATCATAGTCTTGGCTAACTAAATCACTATCCGCTTGTTTCCGTTCTTTTAATAAATAAGGAGCAACAAAGGAAATATACACTAAAGCAATTAGAAACAAAATAATCCCAACTTGGGTAAATTGAAATAGGCTAAATGCACCATAACCCAATTGTTCAGAAATACCGCTTGCAAGGATGTTGGTAGAAGTCCCAATCACGGTAATCATTCCGCCAACAATAGTGGCATAGGATAAAGGAATCAAAACCTTAGAAACGGAAAATTTTTGTTGTTTACACCAGTCTTCAACAATGGGTAGAAAAATGGCAACCACTGCGGTATTATTAATAAAGGCAGACATTGAACCGACAATGGCTCCGAGAACAAAAATCTGTTGATTGGGATGTTTTCCACCCCATTTAACTAACCCGTCGCGGATAATCTGAATCACGCCAGTGCGGGTAATACCAGAACTGAGGATAAACATTGCCATCACGGTAATGGTGGCTGAATTACCGAAGCCAGAAATGCCTTCACTGGGGGTGACAATTCCGAATAACATCAGAACGACTGCCACTGTAATTGCTGTTAGATCAACCGGAAGCCATTCAAAAATGAAGCTAATGAGTGCTAAAACAAGAATACTTAGAGTCAGAAAAATTGTCATGCTGCTGTAAAATCCAAGTAATTGAACCTATGAGTTAAATTAAGCACCTGACGGTATATGTAAGTCAATCATCTATTACGCCTAAAACCCCTAAAAATAAGACTTACAGAGATTTTTAATCGGCTTCTGTTTCTGTTATAACTTGTTCCCTCTGATAAAAACTGGCAATGAGGGCAACCACAAACCACCACAATGTACTAATTTGAGGTCGATACCACACCGTATCGACTACACCATGGGTCATCATCCCAGCTAAAGTAGCGATCGCAGCCATTAACCAAAACCCTTGAGAATTTCCCAGTTGCCGCAGTCGTTGGAGTTGTATCCAGCCTTGTTGTAGCGTCACTAATAATAACCACAAGAAACTCAATAAACCAATGATTCCAGTTTCAACTAAAATTTCTAAGATGACCGAATAGGCACTTAAGGCTGTGTAGCGAGGACGCATATACAACGGATAGATTTTATTAAAGGCATTATTTCCAGGGCCGATGCCCAAAATAGGTCTATCCTGGATCATTTCCCATACTGCCGCCCACACATTTAAGCGAAAATTATTACTACTATCTTCTCGTCCAGCAAAAATACTAGCCGCGCGATCGCGCAGTGGCGGTAAAATAATAATTGCTAAAATCATGATCCCAGCTAAACTTCCGACTCCAACAGGAACCGCCCATTTTTGCCAAAAAGGAGAAAAGTGAATACTGAACCAATACAATAACAACACCGCAAAGATAAACATTAAAGCGACAAACCCGATCCAACCGCCGCGACTAAATGTCAAAACTAAACAAGCGGTATTGACTAAAGTCATGGTTACAGCTAACGCTTTGGGGAGTAAGCCACGCCAGACAAAAATCGCCGCAAGACTTAAAGCAATAGCCGGCAACAGATACGCCGCCAATAAATTTGGGTTTCCTAAATAGCTATAAACACGGGTGAGTTTAGATTGAGGTGAAGTTGGATCAACCCATGTGGCTAAGGCTTCCGCCCCAAAAAACCATTGTCGCAAGCCATAGACACTGACAATTAAAACGATATGTAAATATAGGGTAATTAACGCCGAACGTAACCGTTGCGATCGCAATACCCGTGCCATTAAAAAGAATAAAACCAAATATAAACTCAGTTTCACCCAACCGGAAAACGCCGCCATCATCACGGGAGAAAACGCTGTTGCAACCGTTGCAATACCCCAGTAGAGTAAAACTAACAGATGAATAGGCGTAAACGCCGTTTCTGACGGGTCATCCGATAAAGTCAGTAGGAACCAAAATCCGCCACAAGCAATTAAAAGAACACCAATTAAAGCGGTTCCCACAAATGGCGATAAACCCAACACCACAGCCACTAGGAGAACCCCCAACAGTTCACCCCACTGCATCAGCCAACTGCTTTGTCGCCACTGTCGTAAACTGCCACTGATACGATACAGTAAACTACTATTACGCCATTGAGATAACCTCAAATTTGATAACGTCAGTTGTTGCCAAGCTGAATCTATATTCACTCCTGTTCACCCTCAAACCTCTGCTATCTCTACATCCTACCACCTGCTTCTGATAGATATGAGCTTTACTTTAAATCAATCGGCGTTGGCGTTGGGGATGTGGACGATACAGCAGTCACTACCGGGTTGCTGGTGGATCACTTCTCTTCAGAACCTCAAAAATCGCAATTTTCAGAAATTATTGCCCGGTCATCATCTCTTGGAATGGTCGAGTGATCCAATTAAACGCCACGCGGACTTGATGATCAAAGGTGGGGAGACGATAGAGATAAAGCAAACGACGGGCTAAATAAGCCCATTGACCGTCTAACTTCACCCCTAAACTGGTTAAGGTAGCGTTATCAGTTCCCAAGGTCATCATTTCTCCTAAGGACTGATAGCGGAAGGGTAACAACGGCCGTCCGGTACGTAACGCCCAAATATTCCAACCGGCATAGTCTGCTTGTTGTAGGGCCGCTTGGGCAGTGGTGGGGATGGTTTTGCCGTTGGCATCCTTCGCGTCCGCTAGATCCCCTAAGGCAAAAATTTCAGGATGATCGATCACTTGTAACGTGGAGGTGATGATCAACTGACCCCGATCATTGTGTTTTAAAGGAAGCGATCGCACCAAGGGTATGACTTGGGTGCCAACCGTCCACAACACCAGATCAACGGGGATCGTATCTACCTGTCCTCGATATTCTAAAGACATAGTATCGGCACTGACTGCGGTTACACCGGTTTCTAAATCAATCCAAACCTGTTTTTGTTGTAAAGCCTGTTGGGCAGCTTCTTGATTAAAGCTAGGGGCATGACGTAAAATTGCGTCATTGCGTTCAATCAAGCGAATTCGCCCTCTCGATTGCAGGCGGTCAGCCAGTTTACAAGCCAGTTCTACCCCAGAATATCCTCCCCCAACAACCGCCACCCGAATTCGATCTTGATTGCTGGTTTCAAGGTGTCGCAGTTGTTCTTCCAGGCGGTAAGCATCTTCCACAGTGCGAAAGGGAATACAATATTCTTTCACGCCTGCAACCGTATCTAAAGGCGTTTCTCCCCCCATTGCCATCACCAGTTGCTGATAATTCCATTGACTGCCATCATCCAGTTTGACCTGTTTCTGTTCAATGTCAATCTCGGCAATGGTTCCCTGATAAAATCGAATGCCAGTATTTTCTAGCAGTTTTTCATAAGGGGGGGCAATTTCCCAAGTTTGTAATTCTCCTGTGACTAATTCATACAGTAATGGAGAAAATAAAAAATGATCCCGTTGATCAATCAAGAGAATTTCAGGTTTTTCTGAGGATTGCCATGGAAGCTGACTCAGACGCAGGGCGGTATAAAGTCCACCAAAGCCGCCCCCCAGAATACAAATACGGGTTGGTTGTTCAGTCATAGTTGAGGGTGAGGAAGTTGTGATGATTAAAATTTATTACATCTTATAAAGATAACAAGAGAATCCCAACATTGGCAGTTGAACTGATGCCACACTCAAAAACCCATGAATTGCGATGAGGATGACAAACCACCCATGACTCGTTTTGATCGACTGTTTCGGACTGTTAGTCAATCTGGACTCTGGATACAGGCAGCCTTAGGGTTTGCCTTCCTATATTTACCGATTTTGATACTGGTCATTTATTCTTTTAACGCTTCCCGGTTTAATGCGGTTTGGTCTGGCTTTACTCTCCAGTGGTATCACAGCTTATGGGGTCAAACCACTGATATCAGCACTAACTTTGCCAGCGCAGAGGTTTGGCAAGCCTTGCAAAACAGCTTATTCATTGCCACGATCGCGACCCTATTGGCTGTTGTATTAGGAACCGCGATCGCCTTAGCTTTAGAACGCTATTGTTTTCCAGGTTACCGCATTTTAGAGAGTCTGTTATTCTTGCCGATGATTATCCCAGAAATTTCCCTGGGCATTTCATTACTGGTATTTTTTACGTTAATTTTCCGCATTCTAGAAAACTTAACCGGAATTCGCCTCACCTTAGGTTTTCCATCTGTGATTATGGGTCATGTGACCTTTAATATTGCTTTTGTCACCGTAACAGTCAGGGCGCGGTTAGCCGACTTAGACCCCGCCTTAGAAGAAGCGGCATTTGACCTGGGGGCGAATGAATGGCGAACCTTTTGGCGAGTGACATTCCCTTTAATTTTACCGGGGGTGATCAGTGCGGCGCTGTTAGCCTTTACCCTCTCTTTAGATGACTTCGTGGTCACCTTTTTTACCACAGGAGTGGGGACAACCACCTTACCCCTATTTGTATACGGCATGATTAAACTATCTGTCACCCCTGCCATTAACGCCATTTCCAGCTTAATGTTGTTTGCATCGGTGCTACTTGTGGTATCGTCATTGACTATCAAGGGCAAGGTGAAGGATTAAGCGATCAAGAGATAAAGTGTGATTGGGGTATGGGATATTGGGTGTCGGGTGTCGGGTAAGATGTTACCGGACGACTCATCTCTGACTCATCCCATCTTTTCTCTCTCTCAACCTTCACAGAATCCCAAATCGTAAACCCTTTACCCCCACTCAGGTTTTGATGAAACGACTGCTCACACTCATCCTACTATTTTTTATTGGTGTTGTTCTACCCTTTGGCTGTACCAGCAGTAATTCCAATACACCCCAAACGTCCAGTGATTCTGCTAGCAATGTTTTAAATTTATATAACTGGTCAACCTATATTTCCCCCGAGGCGATCGCCCAGTTTGAGGAAAAATATAATGTTAAAGTTAATTATGATACTTATGATAGCAATGAAAGCCTTTACGCCAAACTAAAGCCCGGAAATCCCGGTTATGATGTTGCCTTCCCTGCCGATTATATGGTGAAAATTATGATCGATGAAGCCATGGTAGAACCATTAGATAAAGGTAATATTCCCAACTTAAAGCATATTGATAAAAAGTTTCTCAATCCTCCTTATGATGCTCAAAATCAATATAGTGTTCCCTATCAATGGGGAACCCTAGGGATTGGTTATAATATCCAGGTGACTGGGGCAGAAATCAACAGTTGGAAAACCATGTTTGATCCGAAATTTTCTGGGAAAACGGCTTGGTTAGATGATATGCGCCATACCTTTGGAGCGGTGTTAATCTATTTAGGATTAGACCCCAATACCACTCAAGAAACAGAGATTCAACAAGCGAAAGACTTCATGATTGAAAATCAGAAAAACGTGGCTGCATTTCTGCCAGACACCGGACAATTGTTATTGAATCAAGGGGAAGTGGATCTGACCATGGAATATAGCGGTGATATCTTTCAAGTGATGGAAGAAAATCCAAACTTACGTTATGTGATTCCCCAAGAAGGCAGTATTATCTGGACGGATAATATAGTAATTCCCAAAAATGCACCTCATAAAGAATTAGCGGAAAAGTTTATTGATTTTGTCTTAGAACCCGAAATTAGCGCCAGTATTTCTAACTTTATTAATTATGGAACTCCGAATAAAACCGCAGTTGAACAGAAATTAATCAAACCGGAAAATTTAAATAACCCAGGTATTTATCCCCCCAATCAAGTCTTTTCTAAACTAAAATATCTCAAAGATGTAGGAGAAGCAACGGTTTTGTATGATGAAGCTTGGTCAGAAGTTAAACTGGGTGCAGGTTCTTAAATAAATCGGGAGATGGGAAGAAAAAGTCTTCCCTCTCAACTTGCTGAAATTGAAGTTTTATTTATTTAAAGTATTGTGTGATCGCATTACCATTTTTATCCCCTATTTACTATTCCACTTTTCCTACTAATAACGAACAACGAATGACCAATAACTTATGACAAATGCTGTTGAACTAGTCAATGTTTCTAAATCCTTTAAAGGAGCGCAAGGTAAAATATTTACTGCGGTCAATCAGATGCATTTGCACATTAAAACTGGGGAATTCTTTTCACTGCTGGGACCATCTGGTTGTGGAAAAACCACAACATTACGCATGATAGCTGGGTTTGAAGAACCCACCTCAGGAGAAATTTATATTCACGGAAATGTGATGACTCACTGTTTACCGTTTCATCGTCCGGTGAATACAGTGTTTCAACATTATGCCTTATTTCCCCACCTAAATGTTGCCCAAAATGTGGCATTTGGCTTAGAAATGGAAAACCTGCCGAAGCCTCAAATTCAACAACGTGTGATCGACGCTTTATCTCTGGTTAAACTCAGCGATTTTAAACGACATTATCCCCGGCAATTATCCGGTGGACAACAACAACGAGTTGCATTAGCGAGAGCATTAATTAAGCAGCCCAAAGTATTATTATTTGATGAACCGTTAGGCGCTTTGGATCTAAAGTTACGCAAACAAATGCAGCTAGAATTGAAACAAATGCAGCAAAAACTGGGGATTACATTTGTGTACGTTACCCATGATCAAGAAGAAGCCTTAACTATGTCAGATCGAATTGGAGTGATGCAGGATGGAGAAGTCTTACAAGTGGGAAGTCCCGTGGAAATTTATGAATATCCTCAAACTCGATTTGTTGCTGATTTTATTGGGGAAAGTAACTTTTTAATGGGAGAAGTTCGAGATCAACAGGGAAAGGATGTCATTGTTGTTGTGGATCACACCCTGGCAATTTTAGCTCAAGCCACTGATGAATTATCCCTCAAACAGCAGGTGAATTTAGTGATTCGTCCAGAAAAAATTAAGATTTATCCCAGTAGTCATCTCTCAATTCAAGGATGGTTGGGGCAAATTGAAGAGTTGATTTATATGGGTACAGATACCCGTTATCTTGTGCGAATTACCCCTAATCATTGCCTGGTCATTCGTCAACAAAACCTACATCGAGATGAAATTCAACGTTACAGTATTGGTGAGTCGGTCAAAGTAGTAGTTTCTCCAGAAAATATCAGTATTTTGCCGGAGAGACCACAAAATTCAACGTATTAGATATCTATCCCAGGTTATATTTTTTATTGTATTTTACATCCGGAAGGTGGGAGAAAGACCTGAAACAGTAATTTAGGTATGCGATTCTAAAATGACACAAAAGCAATGATGGATTTTCACTCCTCTCTTGGTAATCCTCAACCGGTTACGGCTGAAGTCTCTTCAGAACGCCTAGATGGTCTTGTCACTCAAATTGAAGACGAACTGCATGGATCTCAAGTTTATAGCCTATCATTAATGAACTTACAGAAATTGTTGGGTCATGCAGCAGTTAAGGGTGAAATTATGATTCGGGCTGTGGGTCGCGAAGCGATTCAAATTGCCCTCAAACAGATGGCGACGGGTTATACAAATCTGGCGCAACAGTCTCAACCCCAAACGGTTGCCTCCGTGGTGAGCGTCACCCAAACCGCAGAAGAATTAGAATTAACCTTGGATAGATCTCAAACCCAATCTGAAACCCCTTCTAACGATTCAGTTGAGAAGGATGCTGCACCTCAACCCCCCACGGTTCAACAGACTCATCCTGTTAAAGCACCTGATACAGTAGTTTCTCCTCTGGGATATATTGCTGGCGGATGTGGATCTCACCATATTAAGTCAACTCCCCCCACCTCTCATCCCTCAATTGAAACACCTGAAGCAACAGGTTCTACTCCACCAAAAAACAAAAAGAAACTGACAAAAGCCGAAATTGCAGCCCAAAAAGTTCAACAACGAACCGACTATCTGCGTCAAATTGGAGAACAGTTTCAGCAAGCACGACAAGCATTGGGATTATCTCAGTGTGAACTCCATCGCAGTACAATGGTACCTCTCTCTCATCTACAAGCCTTAGAAATGGCTAGAGAAGACCAACTGCCGGAAGATGTGTATTTGCGAGGCTTTATTTGTCGTTTAGGCAATGCTTTAGGTTTAGATGGAACGGCAATGGCAGCCGCATTACCTGCACCAGACCCCATACAAAGCTTAACCCCCTCTTGGTCTTCCCCAGAACCCGACACCGAATTTTATCTTAATCCAGTTCATCTCTATCTCGGCTATGCTGCGTTATTAGCCGGATCAATGGGTGGGATTGCCTTATTATCTCAACAGGGAATACCAGAAAATCTCCCCGCCCCCGATGTGCCTAATATTCCGGAAAATATCTCTCAATCTCATCGTCCTATTGAACCTGAATTAACACCTGGATTACGATCAATTGAGGCAGGCGTGGTTTTAGGAGCAGATATTGCCCCTCCCGAAACGGTTGCTTCTCAATCTGTTTCTCAATCCCTTTGAAAATTCTTTGTAAATAACCCAGCCCGCGGTGCTCTATCTTCAGAGATAGCTGACCCTAATTCATTTCCATACTCAGGTAGATGTCCCTAAGATTTTATCAGTGATAAGGTGGTGATACACAACTTGAAAAAGAGATTAATTCATTTATGTTTATACTTGCAGAAGTTGCTAATAGTGCATCCCATTTTCCCTATGCAACAGTTATCGTTGGTGTAGTTGGGTTTATTGCAGCCGCCTCCATTGGTTCGATTGCTTGGTACAACTCTAAGCGTCCTGTCGGTTGGAAAAATAAAAAGCGTCCTGATATTGTGCCTGATGTTGATAAGTCTGAAAATCCCGGCTTAGGTTAATTCAATCAAAGGTTAATATTGCTAATATTTTTTAGCGATAGAAACCCATTAATTCAACATTATATCTTTTAAGGAGACGCATTAATCATGGCAAGTTCAACAGACAATAAAAATGCTAATTATGATCGGGGTATTCAACCGGCAGAGGTAGGAGCACGTCAAGATAGAGAAGGAGAAAATTTTAAGAAATTACCTGAAAAAGAAGGTGATATGGATACAACAGGTGGCATGACGATTGACCGTGAAGGTAAGATGAATAACTATGCCATTGAACCGGAAATGTATATTAATGAACCGGGTGACTTAAGAGAAGAGCAAGAAGCGGAGAAAGCTAGACGTGCTCAAGAGTTAGAAGAAGTCAAAAAGCAAGGTGAAAAAGGGCCTGGTGTTATCTAGAATCAGGTTAACCTAATTTCTAATTGCTCATATAACCCCTTACTCAGAAAGACGTTCTATCTTGAGCGTCTTTTTTTATACCGCTACGCGCCCTTAGAACAGCGGATCTGGAACCAGGCGACGTACTCATCTGTCTACAATGCTATAGTTTTCAGTAATTTTAATATGAAATACGGAAAGTGATGCTACAGATTAATCTTCTCGTCTCTCGCCCCCTTTTTTCAAGGGGGGATGTCTTCTGATTAAATGCACGCAAATATTAAAGGATTTCATATAAGTTACTAAAACTGATCTTTTAGTTCCCGTAACTTGGCAAATGTCCCCACTGGATCTTGACTGTTTACCGCAGACTGAAGTGCTGCTTGATCCCAACGTAAAAAGGGATTGGTGATTTTTTCAATAGTTAAAATTGAAGGAACTGTTGCTTGATTTTGACGACGGGCTACTTCAACTTGCTGCAACCGCTCTTTTAAAGCAGTATTATTGGGATCAACTGTCAGGGCAAACTTCAGATTTTTTAAGGTATATTCATGGGCACACCAAACATGGGTATTATCCGGTAAATTCCGTAACTTACTCAAAGATTGAACCATTTGTTGCGGTGTCCCCTCAAATAAACGCCCACAACCCCCCGCAAATAACGTATCGCCACAAAAGAGATCTCCTGCTTCTTCTGAGGTTTGAGGCGGAAAATAGTAGGCGATATGAGCGCGGGTATGTCCGGGAACAAAAAAGACTTCCCCTGGGCAATCGCAAAATTCAACTCGATCTCCTTCTTGTAAAAATACCTGTTGTCCCGGAATACGCCCTCGATCTTCTTTTCCGCCATAGACCATGGCATTGGGATACTGACGCAACAGTTGGGTATTTCCTCCCACATGATCACTGTGGTGATGGGTATTGAAAATCGCCACCAACTCTGCGTCTAACGCCCGTAAACGCTGCAAAACAGGTTCAGCGAGAGCGGGATCGACCACCGCTGCAACGTGGCGTTGAGGGTCAAATAACAGGAAAATGTAGTTATCCAAAAGGACTGGAAGCCGTTCAATCTGCATGAATTCAATGTTGATGCTCGCTATCGATCATAATGTATAAAACCCCTAAGGGGATCTACAGAGAAACACAAAATTCTTCAGTCCCAACAGCGGTGCAACTGCTTCTACAAGAAGGCAGGCTCTGCGGTATGCAAATCTCTCAGGCAGGCGTATCAAAAGAAATGACTTCGACATAGTACAGGGTTTCAATCCAAACCTTCGCACCATATTTGGAACCCTGGGGAGGATAGACTACCCGACATCCTCCTAGTATTTCTACCTCATGCCCATAAAGGTTGAGAATGCCGTTGGTGGGTGAGTCTACCAAAGATGTTGATAGCTCAGCCTCTGAGAAAGAATGGGATTGCCTCAGAGAATTGCACGGCTTCTTGAAAAGTTTGGCGGGAGGTCAACCGACACCGCCACGGCAGCTCCTCTACTTGGGGTTCCCCCAAGACGAAGTCTTCGCAGCACTCGGAGGAGGTGGCGTATTCTGAGGTTTCCTCAGAACCCGGAGACCGCCGTCTTGCATCCGAGTGACCGAAGACTGGACTGCCTCAACTTTCCGCTTCTGTAGTACCGACAATCATTGAAACTGTTTGGGCGTAGCCCAGTAAAGATTTGAACAATTTGGGTATCGCAATAGTTTGAAGTTTAGCAGAAATTAAAGTCGTTGAACCGGCATTTCCAACTTGAGGATCAATCTGCTCTCATAAGGGTTCTATCAATTTTGAGATCTCAGCCTCTCTGCAAAATTCATTGGATCTTGATCGCGGCGATGTTGAACCGGAATGGGTGGCCCTTGGCGATCGCCTACTAAGGCGGCTGTTGCTTCTAAAGCTTGCCGCAGTCGTTTAGCGGCGTAAATGGACATATCCCGTGGGACACTAATGCGATCGCGTAAATACCGCAACGCACTATCAGATCCGGCTGGCGGTGTACAAGTTTCTCCGGTGATCATGTAAGTTAAGGCACACCGTAGTGCTTGATCAAACAGCTTATCATCAGCCGGATTAACTTTAATAATATTATTCCGGTGTTTAATCACCCGTTGTAAGGCTTCTGCGCGGGAGGTTTCCGGTTCTGGATAAGTGACATCGGGTAACCCCATCCAAGGGCCGTGATCGACCCGTTGTTGATTGATCTTCGTTTGAGGTTCGTCGTTTTCATAACAGCCCCCCATTTGCGGCGGTAAGTCATGAACATGAGTATGAAAATCACTTTGGGTTCCCCGGTAGGTGGGACGGCTTTCCATCGCCTCAAACCAAGCACTAAAACGGGGATTTTCTTCTCTCATGGAATAGCCTTTGTAATAGTACAGGCTGGCGTTCATTCGTTCAACATAGGGGGTAAAAATCACGTCCACTGTCGAAAATTCCTCCAGGAAATAGGAGCCGGGTGTACTGGCTAAGGCTTCTTCAACTTTTGCCATGACCTGAACAAACTGTTCGCGGCTATATTGGTCTTGTTTGGGTGATCGCGTCGGATAACATAACCAGGAACACCAAGCCCTAAACAGCAGTCGTTCTAACTGTCGCAGGGGAATGACTTCAGGATCGTTCATTCCCTTAACTAACGACCCGTACACCTGTTCTAACGCTATTAAAATATCATCGCTTTCGGTAATTAAGCGGCTATCTAGCTCCAAAGCGGGTAACATTCCCGATGGCACTTTCCGTTTATACCAAGTTTCTTTTTTTCCATAGCAGAACATTGTTACTTTGTCAATGCGGTAAGGAATTTGTTTTTCCTCTAGCCACAGCCACACCTTTTGACAATAGGGACACCAAGCGTGATTATCCCGATAGAGGGTGACTCTGACCTCAGATTCATCATGGCCAAACAGACGGAGACGAGATTGAGCATTAGTGGGGCCATTAATGGGGTCAATCTGAAAGTCTGTCAGGGTCTCTAATTCTGACCAGCTTAGGGAAGTTGTTGTCATAGTGCGGGTTGTGTTTGTAACAATCAATAATTGTGAACTACCCGCCGTCAACATTTGTATGGCGAGGGCTTCCTATCCAGCAGACTGCCCAATAGTGGATTTCTTTCATCCTCCTCTATTAGGTCTTACATTTGGGCGATAGGCTGTATCGCTAGTTCCTAACGACAGTATCCGCAATCCTTCATCTTTTTTTAGATTATATTCCTAGCTGCGTTGATATCTATCATGGTGAATTCCACAGTTAAGACAATCCCAATATCTAACATCAAGTGGAAGGTCTCTTACTTGATGTACACAGTTATTACAAGTTTTACTAGAAGCAAAAAATTGATTGACTTCTAGATAAACCTTGCCTTCGTTCTCGGTTTTATATTTGAGCATGGTGCAGAACATTCCCCAACCTACCTGAGAAATCGCTTTAGATAGATTAGGATTTTTACACAAAGTCAAGCAATATATCAAAAATCAATCAGGTGGACGCAGTTGAAGGGTCTATCCATCTTCACCCTGAAGAGGGATGGGGAATTTCGACCCCTCAAACTCCCCATTCGTTAAAACAACACGATCCTCAGTCTTCATAAGTTATGTTTATGATACCTTTTGTCAATGACAAACTTCAGGCTTGAAGAGAAATCACCCATCCATTGCCCACAGAAATGGTTAAATGTATGATGAGAAGGGACTTTTCCCTCTCAAAAAGGGAATAATTCTTCACTAAGCCGTCAAGGGTTCAAATCCTTCCTGTAGCTTGAATGAATAAAAACAACCCTCATCATCAACAATTGAGTTAAATTCTCTATGCGATTATTGATTGCTGCTAGTGGAACCGGAGGACATTTATTTCCAGCGATCGCTACCGCTGCTCAACTGTCGGAACATCACATTGAGTGGCTCGGTGTTCCTGACCGTTTAGAGACCCAACTTGTTCCCCAACATTATCCCTTACACACCATTCCAGTAGAAGGATTTCAAACTCGACTGGGTTTAGGAAGCCTACGTACCCTCAACCGCCTCACCAGGTCTATTTTCAAAGTCCGACGCATACTCAGACAAGAAAACTTCGAGGCAGTCTTTACCACTGGCGGTTATATTGCGGCTCCTGCCATTTTAGCGGCACGTTCTTTAGGTTTACCAGTGATTTTACATGAGTCCAATGTACTGCCGGGAAAAGTCACTCGTTTACTCAGTCGTTTGTGTGATGGGGTTGCTTTAGGCTTTGCCGCCACAAAATCTTATCTGCCAGTCCCCCAAAAAACAGTTGTTGTTGGTACCCCTGTCCGTCCAGAGTTTTTAGCCCCCACTCAACCCCTACCCTTTGCCATTCCAGAGGATGCATTTGTGATTGTAGTAGTTGGCGGCAGTCAAGGGGCAGTTGCTGTCAATCAGTTGGTTCGTCAGGCAGCCCCCCAGTGGTTCGAGGCGGGAGTTTGGGTGGTGCATTTAACCGGAACCCATGACAAAGAGGTAGACCGTTTAAACCATCCTCAGTACATTGCCTTACCGTTTTATGATCAAATGGCTGCCTTACTCAACCGTGCTAATCTTGCCATTAGTCGGGCAGGTTCTGGAACATTAACGGAGTTAGCTGTTACTCAAACTCCCTCTATTTTGATTCCCTATCCCTATGCAGCCGAAGATCATCAAACTTACAATGCTCGGGTGTTTACAGAAGCAGGGGCAGCCTTGATGCTACCACAGAAGGAATTAACCCCTGAAGTTTTAAATCAAACTATTTTTAAACTGCTAGAATCTCCTGAAACATTAGCTGCCATGAAACAAGCTACTGCTGCTTTAGCAGTTAGAGATAGTGCCAAGCAGTTAGCAAATTTTATCATCAAACAACTGAAATAAGCTGAGTCAAACCTCCTGTGCTGTTGTCTGGACTTGAGACCCATCAATGTATTCTTAGCAGACACGCCCAAAACTGCAATAATCCGCTGTATTAAATATCTAATTCTCAGAGCAGCCTCCCAAAATATTTCAGATCACTGCTAGCTTTAATTTTCTAGAAATGTTGCTCCTACTCTGAGCTGGCAATTCCACTTGGATATTGTCGGTAAAAACACATTTCGGCAAAAACTACAAAAGTATTTTGCTTCTACTCAAATTATAGAGTTTAGCAACTGGAGCAAATTACTCTGCTTAATAAGAGTTAAACATTAAATTAGCTAAGAATTAACCCAGTCTCTAGCAAGACGGTTAGTGATGTTTCCTGATCAGCTGAGACTTCTTACCAGTATCTTGTTAAACTCGAACATGGATGGATAGAAATCTGACATCCTCCCGACGCTAATTTCTAACGAAATATAGCGCGGGGTTCCCAACTCAACCACCAAACTTATTCAACAAGCTTTCACTTATAGAACAGAGGTTCAAATGTCCTTGGGCGTACCAGACACTTGCTAATGTCGGGGAACCCGCCAACGCAGTGTCCTTAATTCGGGAGTGTCCCCCCCTACTCAAATATTCCAATCCTTTTGCCAACAAATTACGGCTGGCATTTTCGTCCCTGTCGAGAATACAACCACACTCACAAGCGTGGGTTCTTTCAGACAAGGATTTTTTGACAATGCGATGGCAAGAACTACATTCAGTACTGGTGTACTGAGGCGGTACGGCGATAACAATCTTGCCGAACACTTGCCCATAGTATTCCAACCATTCAAAAAATTGTCTCCAAGCAGCATCGCTAATGCTTTTGGCAAGACGACGATTCTTTACCATGTTACGCACTATCAGTTTCTCGAATACCACCAAATCGTTAGATTTGACCACGCATCTTGCCAACTTGACGGCAAAATCTTTACGCTGGCGCGAAACTTTCAGGTGTTTTCTTCCCAGTTTGTTAATCGCTTTTTTGCGTTTGTTAGAACCTTTGACCTTGCGACTTACTCGTCTTTGCAAGCGTTTAAGAGCTTTTTCCGATTTTCTCAGATGACGAGGATTTTCAACCTTGTTACCTCGATTATCGGTATAGAAGTGCATCAACCCAACATCAAGAGCAATGACTTGTTCAGTGGGTTCAACTTTTTCAAGTCGGTCATGAGCGATGCAAAACTGAGTATAATATCCATCTGCTCTGCGTACAACTCTGACTCTTTTGATTTGTTCAGGTTGGTAGTAGTTGAGGTCGAATGCTCCCATCATGCGGAAACTACCCGCTTTAAACCCATCGGTGAAAGTGATAGATTGTCTATCTTCAGAGAGTTTGTAGCCAGTAGTTTTGTACTCAACAGAGCGCGATTTTTTGAATCTGGGATAACCCTTTTTCTTGATAGTTGGATTTTTGCAGTTATCGTAGAAACGCTTAATCGACTGCCATGCTCGTTCGGCAGATGCTTGACGGGCTTGAGAATTAAGCTTTTTCGCCCATTCGTATTCTTTTGCCAAAACCGCACAAAGGGCAGACAAGTCGTATTGTCCGACACCACGATTATCCATCCAGTATCTCAGACAACTATTTCTGACAAAACCAGCAGTGCGAATCATTTCATCAATGAGCGCAAACTGTTTTGTAGACCCTCTGAGCTTGGCTTCAAGTACGAACAATACCAACATCCAAATATCTTATGGTATTATTTTACCATAAGGTCTGCTTACGCAAGTTTATTTGTTGGTCAAAATTCATCTCGTCGCTGAATCAAAGATTACAGCGCGAGCCTTCTTTCGACATTAAAGGTAAGGAGTGGGAATGTCATTCATTAGCCAACTACACCAGCAACTGATTAATAAAGAACGATCAGCCGTTGAGATGACTCAAGCGGCCTTGAATCAGATTGAAAGATTGGAACCTAAGTTACAAAGCTTTCTACACGTTACTGCAGATCAGGCACTGGATCAAGCTAATCAGGTTGACCGTAAAATTGCCGCTGGAGAAGAGATCGCTTTACTGGCAGGCATTCCCATCGCCATTAAGGATAACCTTTGTACATTAGGCATTCCCACCACCTGTGGTTCTCGCATTTTAGAGCATTTTATCCCCCCTTACGAATCCACCGTCACTCAAAAGTTAAGGGCTGCGGGAGCAGTGATTTTAGGCAAAACCAATCTCGATGAGTTTGCCATGGGCAGTTCAACGGAAAACTCAGGGTTTCAACTCACTGCTAATCCCTGGGATCTGGAGCGAGTCCCTGGGGGATCGTCTGGCGGATCAGCGGCGGCTGTCGCTGGGGAAGAATGTTTAATTGCCTTGGGTTCGGATACAGGGGGTTCCATTCGTCAGCCCGCTTCTTTTTGTGGGATCGTGGGGATGAAACCCACTTATGGTTTAGTGTCCCGCTACGGTTTAGTGGCGTTTGCCTCCTCTTTAGATCAAATCGGCCCGTTTGCCCGCCGGGTGGAAGATAGTGCCATTTTGTTGAATGCGATCGCCGGTCATGATCCGAAGGATGCCACCAGTTTAAACGTAAAGATCCCAGATTATTTAGCAGCATTGAAACCCAACTTAAAACCCAGGAGAGGGCTGAAAATTGGGGTCATTCAAGAAACCTTTGGAGAAGGTTTAGATCCAGAAGTTGAACAAGCTGTCACCCGGGCAATTAGCGTTTTGCAAGATCTCGGTGCAGAAATTCGCGTGATTTCTTGTCCGCGCTTCCGCTATGGTTTACCCACTTATTATATTATTGCTCCATCAGAAGCGTCAGCGAATTTAGCTCGTTATGATGGGGTCAAATATGGATTTCGTCATCCGGATGCAGATAATCTGATTCAGATGTACAGCAAAACTCGGGCTGAAGGGTTTGGCGCGGAAGTCAAACGGCGAATTATGATTGGAACCTATGCCCTCTCCGCCGGATATTATGATGCTTATTATCTCAAAGCCCAAAAAGTCCGAACTTTAATTAAACAAGACTTTGAACGAGCTTTTTCTCAAGTTGAAGTTTTAGTTTCTCCCACGACTTCCACCACTGCTTTTAAAGCACGGGAAAAAACCGCTGATCCCTTAACCATGTACTTGTCTGATTTAATGACTATTCCGGTCAATTTAGCGGGTTTACCCGCTTTGAGTTTACCCTGTGGTTTTGATCGTCAAGGATTGCCCATTGGGATGCAGTTGATTGGTTCTGTCTTAGGAGAAACCCGGTTATTTGAAGTGGCTCATGCTTATGAACAAGCAACCCCTTGGCATCTGAAACGCCCCCCCATTCTTTCGGCTGAAGGGTCAGCGTGAACAACCGCATATTTGCAATCACTGATTAACCAGATTTAACATAAAAAATCCTATTCATGCAAAGAGACGTTACACGTAACGCCTCTACAGGATAATCAATCAGCCGGATTTTATATTAATTAATGAATATCCATTCCGGATTAAATCTGAGGTTCAAGTTCCTGATTTCCCTTGAGATTGACGGTAATAGCTGGCTAACAAATCTTCACCTTTATCTTCCATTTGTTTGAGTTTTTGTTCAATAGAAAACCAGGCTAATCGAGAGGGTTGAGTATGGCCCCGTTCCCAACGGTTGACTGTGTAAAAAGAAACACCTAGTTCTACAGCGAGTCGTTCTTGAGACAAGCCTAAACGTCTCCGCATCTGCAAGATGAGGTCTGAAACATTCTGTGTCATCATAACTGCTTTCCTTGTGAATTCAGGAATTTGCTGGTTTAGTATTGAAAATCGTTTTTTAAAACACAACTAGTCGTCTGCCTATCTCTGATAAAATGACAACTCATGCCTATACTGCTGTTAGATCAGGGTGAGTTGCATCCTATCGCTAATTAATGGTACAGAAAGGCTACCCCCTATTTAGCACCATTAATAGGATAGATAAACAATCAGAACTAATTTTAGATTGGGTGCTGGTGTTCAAGTCTTAAGATGAATTAGCTCAGAATCTGTCAAAAGATAGACAGACCCATGCTCAGGGATGGTATTTTTATTATATTAGGCAGTATATCGCTACTTATTGGAAACGACAACCCTTGAAGCGGATTTTTTACTTTTTTTATTATTCGCAACCTTCTCATAAAGTTCAATGAAGTCAACGTGTGAATTTCAGTTAAATAATAAAGAATTAGTAACATCAGTCCACCATTGTTTTGTTGTTGGTTATGACATTTGTTTTAACAAAAAGTATATAACTGGAGCCATTATAAAACCAGCAGAGACTTATATCATGAGGGACTCAGAACAGTTGATCTTTCTGATTTTTTCAAGGGAATAGAACACTTGCCTCAAGTTAAAATGAAGGGTTTAATCAGCAGGGTGTCACACCCCCCATTATTGATCGAGATTTCGGATTAAAAGAATATTAGCTGATAGTCTTTCTAGAGCAAGTTCAAGTAATTTTATTTCAATCATCGAGAAGCTAAAAATCGAGTATGCCTTAGCAATTCACTCCAATCATGGAGTCGGGTTGCCCAAAGGACAACAACAAGTGAAAATGAATCAACGGCGAAAGTTTCAGCATCCATAATGGGTGGGACTAGTACCGCTGCGCGGAAGTCAAAAGTCAGAAGTCAGAAGTCAAAAGTACCTTTTATAGGAGTTACAGCTTTTTTGAAAGGTGTCCAGACTTAGACCAACCTGTACTAGCGTGTTAAACAGCTTAAAGGTTACTTTTTCTTTCGATTAAACTTATATTCAAGAAGAATTCAATATTCGCCCGCAGTTGGAGGAAAAATTTTGACTACTCCTGACTCCTAAATTTTGGCTTCTGGCTGGGTGGAGACTGAAAGCCTGAGGGCTAACAGCTGATGGCTTCTCTCGCTGTTGCGAGACGAGTTGTGAGAATGTTTTGAATTGTAGCAGACAGCACCCCCATCACTCATGCTAAAATTGTTCCATTCACTTGGCTGTCTGAAATCGGATAACCAAGCTTGCAAACAGTGATAGACCAATGTTTTTGCGAGGTTTTAAGCCAAATAAAAGATTTCGTATACACTGAAAGTGAAGAGACATTCATTTTCAATCTTTTTTCTGTAGGACTAATCTCGAAGTTTAATTTTGATCAACGGGGAACTTATTACATCAGAGGCTTTGGCTCTATGAGTTACGACCATCTTAACTGTAGGCTGTCTGCTCCTTGTATTATTGACAACGGCATCGTTGTCAATAAACGCGATATGCAAAAGCTGTTGGTTGACCTTGGCCGAGTCCGCTATATTCATATCCAAGATGAACAATTGCGGAACGAAGGAGAAGGCTACATCTTAGAAGTTTTTGCAGATGAACAGCAAGCCACTCTCATTGCAAACCACGCATTATACCTAAATGTTGACAGCTTTGACTATTTAGAGCTGCAAACCACACCGGATGGGCAAACCCATTTTGATTTGGTTCAGGAAGGGCGTTTATTACGATTGATTCCTTTATCGAATCCCTTACAAGAACAGGCGACTCGTCAAATCAATGCCGCCGCTTTGGATGCTGTGATGGATCAAGTTCTATCCACCAATTGGGAGACTCAACTCGACGACGACGACTGCCCATTTTAGCATCAAAATCATAGCATCAAAGTCACAATCGATGGGATCGCAACCCAGGTTAAACTAGGAGGATTGATCATTTGTGTTGATCGACCGGTTAACCGCTCAATTTCATGTCCCAACTTTTTTCATTTCAAATCCAGGCACGCTGTCAACAGACTCAAGCCAGAGCGGGTCAGTTTTTAACCCCTCATGGTATTGTTGAAACCCCTCGATTTATGCCAGTCGGAACCCTGGCAAATGTAAAAACCATTACCCCCGCGCAGTTAAAAGATAGCGGCGCTCAGATGGTTTTGTCGAATACTTATCATCTTCATCTGCAACCCGGTGAGAAGATTATTGCTGCAGCCGGTGGACTCCATCAGTTTATGGCATGGCCGGGGCCGATTTTAACGGACTCGGGTGGGTTTCAAGTCTTTAGTTTAAGTGAAATTCGTACGATCAGCGAAGACGGGGTGACGTTTCGCTCCCCTCACGACGGTCAAATGATTGATTTCACGCCGGAACGCTCCATTGACATTCAAAATCAACTGGGGTCAGATGTGATTATGGCATTTGATGAATGTCCCCCTTATCCTGCCAGTCGAGAACAGGTTTTCAATGCCACAGAACGGACGTATCGCTGGCTCAAACGTTGCATTAACGCCCATCAACGCCCCGATCAAGTCCTGTTTGGTATCGTTCAGGGGGGGATCTATTCGGACTTGCGTCAACAAGCTGCAAAACAGCTTACAGACCTGGATTTACCCGGTTATGCGATCGGGGGAGTCAGTGTGGGAGAACCTGCCGAACTCATTAAAAACATTGTCCGGGTGACCACTCCTCTCCTACCGGAAACGAAACCCCGCTATCTGATGGGCGTGGGAACCTATCGAGAAATGGCGCAAGCGATCGCGGCGGGTATTGATTTATTTGACTGTGTCATCCCTACTCGTTTGGCACGTCATGGGACCGCTTTAGTTCAAGGAGAACGGTGGAATTTGAAAAATTCTCAATTCAGAGAGGATTTTCAGCCCTTGGATGCCAGTTGCCCTTGTTATACTTGTGAACACTTCAGTCGGGCTTATTTAGGTCATTTGGTGCGCGCCAAGGAACTCCTAGCTTACACGTTACTCACAATTCATAACGTGACTGAACTGATTCATTTTACCAAACGAATTCGAGAAGCGATTTTAGCGAATCGTTTCACAGAAGAATTTGCTGATTGGCTCAGTTCGGACTCAACTCAATTAGATTAGTAGGGTGACAACGGGGAACTGTTACCGACGACTTTCTAATTGCTATGGGTTAGTCTACCCAGATGTTAAGCAAAACCATAACAGATCCACCCCATAATATTTAATATTTGTTCGTGTGCCCCAAGGGTTCTCTGTTTAACTGGTCAACTACTCCGACCCGCTAGAGCTGAGGTCGGAGCTTGCCTCTAAACTCCACCTCAAGTCTAAGAACCTTTGCAAGTCCTTAGCTTTGGCTTCATTGTCTGAGACATTAGGGCGTACTGACAAAACACCCGTACTCATCCAGTCTTGCCGAATGAGCAGCGTTCTCAATGCTATATTTCTCACTCCTATCAAATCAGCATGAAGCTTATAGCCACAACACTGACAATCAAACATTAATCCTTTATTTGGTCGGTTTTTCTGAGAAACATGACCGCACTTAGGACAGCCTTGACTGGTGTAATTTGCTGCTACTTTAATTGCTAGAGAATTATTTAAGACTGCCTTGTAGTCAATCAAAGAATGCAGTTCAGTAAAAGACCATTTAGCTTTATTTCTATTGGCTTTTTTCTGCCTTTTACTGGCTCTTTTTCCTGACTTGGTTTTTGTCCTTTCTCTAATATGGGTTAAGTCTTCTAGTCCGATCAAACTGTTAGGCTGCGCTATCTGCTTACTGATTTGGTGGTTAACGTCAGCAATAAACCGTCTCTCTCTGCCAGATAACGCTATCAATCTACGTTGAGCTGACTGAGTGCCTTTTTGCTGTAATGACTTTCTGGCTCTCTGGTAACAGTTAGCCTTGTGTCTAATCTCTTTCCCAGAAAAGAACTCTGTGCTGTTATCTATCCCTGCTTTTACTGCTAGATACCTTTGTCCTACATCAACTCCCGCCACTTGACTAATAGTATCTGGGTTGATTTCTGGGACATCTATTTCTAAGCTGACCATTAAGTAGTAAGTCTTGCTAGAACGGTAATAAACTATTTTGGCAGCACCTATCTGAGAACCACTTCTTATCAACTCCAAATGCTTTTTATAGCCGGAATAGTCAACTACTATTCGTCCCAATAAAGTTATTATGCTAACTTTCTGTTGAGATTTAAAAGAGTAGTCACGTTGATAATTTAGGGTGCAGGTACGAGAAGAGAAATTTAATGGCTTATCGAGTCCTTTATATCTTTTTTTGGTATATCCTTTAGTTCTTGCCTCCTGATTTTGCTTTAATTTTGTCCACTGAACTTTATAAGATGCTGCTACTTGTCTCGGAACATTACAAGACATTTGAGCAGGTAAGCCAAATTGCGCTCGCATATCACCGTAGACTAATTTTTGTAGTCTTGCCGCCGCACTTAGCTTATTGTTCTCAAAAGCTATCTTGGAAGTATAGTTAAGCCCATTGCGGTAAGCCAAAGTCACCTGCCGCACCAGTTCTGTTTACTCTGGTGTCAAGTTTAACTTTAGTTTCGCGGTAATGATTTGCTTCATCGCATCTTCACAAGATATAGCCTAATCATTATATTTGTGAACTTCTCAGTCAAGAGGTATTAGGCAATTTTCAGGGCATCGTTGGCGTAGCCTGCCGAAGGCATACTCCTCAATTGCCGCGCTATCCCTCCCCATTCCGCTTCGCGCTCGAATGGGGACTCTCGCTTTATCGTTGATTTTTGGGTTTGACTACTGCGTACAATCTTGGCAGTTGTAGTACCTGGAGTCTGTCATCTCTGATACGTTGTGCGGTTTCTGTCGCCAATCCATGAAACCATACAAATGAATCGTGTTAGACTAAATTTGTGAGCAATTAGTTATGACAAATTGCTCATTCGATTATCCCTTGGTTTAATGAGCGTCACCCATCACTGATTTTAATTTAAGCGGGTGGGGGGAATCGAACCCCCATCATTAGCTTGGAAGGCTAAGGTTTTACCACTAAACTACACCCGCGTAGCCACGTCTATTGATACTAACATAAATCCGATTTTTGTCAAGGCTTAAATGACAATTTTTTTGTCCTCTGTTCAAGACTCTTCAGAACGCACTTGATAAGCTTGAACCGCTTCATCCATTCCCTTAAGATCCAGTAACTCCGATTGAATCAGTTCTTGAGGTTGGAGATATTGAGCCACCTCATCAGAGACCAGAATACCATTGGGTTGAGCCACTTCTTGCAGACGGGCAGCAATATTCACAGACGGACCAATAGCCGTATAATCAGCGCGTTCTGTTGCCCCAAACATCCCCACCACGGCACTGCCTTGATGAATCCCACAACGAAAGCGTACAGGCGCTACAGTGACGTGATCGACAATCCCCATTGCCTCCCAACGCTGGTTTAACTGTTCTAATGAGCGTAACATTTGACGGGCTGAGGCGATCGCCCGTTTCACCTGTTCAGCGGGGGGTAACTCCTCCGGTGCGCCATAAATTGCCATCACCGCATCCCCTATAAACTTATCCACGGTGCCTCCTGTGGCAAACACTGCTTGGGTCATTTCGGCTAAATATTCATTCAACAATTCTGCAATTCGACGGGCTTGGAGAACATTAGAAAGTCGGGTAAAACCGACAAGATCTGTAAACAAAATCGTAATGACTCGCGGTTCTGGATTTAAATCCAAGACTAAATCCCCAGATGCAGCTTTTTCTACCATGGGCGGCGGTAAAAATCGCTTGAGAACCGATTCAGTTAAATAGCGGTTTAATTCTGCTACCCGCCGTTCATTTTCTTTCAGCGATCGCAAATTCCGCACTTCTGCTAGGAGTTCTCGATCATTAAACGGTTTAGAGACATAAGCATCTGCCCCTCGTTCTACCCCTTCGATCCGGGTATCTTCATCGGCTTTAGCCGTTAACAAAATGGTAGGGATTCCCTTCAAATCTTCCTGTTCGCGAATCATCCGAATTAAATCTAAACCGGAAACTAAAGGCATCATTAAATCTGTAATAATTACTTCCGGACGATAGCGCTTTGCCATCTCAAACCCCTCTGAACCGTTACTCGCCGTCACGACATTAAAATTCATTTGCCGTAGAATTCGAGAGACATACCGCCGCAAGTCGGGGTTATCGTCCACAACAAGAATACAATTATCAACAAGTTCAGGCTCAGCCACTGAGATGGTTTCTTGGGGTTCTGAATTTAATAGGTTTGTTGCTTCATCTTCGGAGATTTCCACTTCTACATCGGCTAATTCAACAGCAGCCCGACGGGGATTTAACTCAGCCGGCACCTCCAACACTTGATCGCCGGGGAGGTGATGGGTGCCTGTAGGCAACCAAATCATAAAGGTGGTGCCTTCCCCATAGACAGAATCCACTGAAATCCGGCCTTGATGCAAGTCCACCAATTCTTTCACCAACGCTAAACCGAGGCCACTGCCTTCATAAGAACGGTTGGTTGATCCTTCGGCTTGACGAAACCGTTCAAACAGATGAGGAATTTGTTCGGGGCGAATACCAATGCCACTATCTTTGACTTGTAAACAACAGTAATTCCCAGCCGGTTCCACACTGACAGTAATTGTCCCCTCTGGTGGGGTAAACTTCATGGCATTGGAGAGCAAATTGTATAAGACTTTATCAAACCGTTCTAAGTCTAGATAAATCTGCGGACAGTCTTGAAAATAAGTCGCTAAATTGATTCCCTTTTTTTCACAATAGGGCTGAAATGCTTCCACTGTTTGCTGACAAAATAACACCAGATCACAGGGTCGGAAACTGGGTTGCATCCGTCCAGCATCAAATCGTTGTAAATCCAATAATTGATTGACTAAGCGTAACAAACGCCGAGAGTTTCTCAGGGCAATTTTGGCTTGGCTATAGGGTAAATCTTGCAGTTGATTCACAGCCGATTCTAACGGCCCAATCATCAATGTTAAAGGGGTACGAAACTCGTGGGAGACATTTTGAAAAAATTCCGTTTTCAGCCGATCCACTTCTAACAGTCGTTCAGCTTGTTGTCGGGTTTTTTGATATAAACGGGCTTGTTGAACGGCTAATGCGGCTTGGGCGGCGACCAATTGTACTAAGTTAATTTCTGCTTCTTGCCAATGACGAGTGGTATGATTTTGTCGCAGAGAAATACTACCAATAATTTCCCCATCTAAAATTAGGGGCATTACCATTAACGCACTCGAGGGCGATCGCAACGGCAGATCAATCTGATTAAATTCCGGTTGTTGGCAATCATCAATGACAACGGGTTGCTGAGTGTCCAGCAACTGTTTTAACACGGGATTACCGCGAATGGGTACAGCCGACTGGGGTAAATGAACTGGCGCTGATGAGTGATTGTCTGCTTCGTCCTCTAAGATCGTGTGGGTCACGGAGCTATCTGGTGAAGCTTCATACAAGCCTACACATTGAACAAATTCATCTTCTTGCGTCCACAGAGAGAGGGCGCAACCATCCACCTGTAAGGCTTGTCCTAACTGTTGCGTAATAGCAGCAAAGATGGTTTGAGGATCTAGACTACGACGAATGGCAGCGGTAATGGTATTCACTAAAACTTCTCGTTTGGCTAAAGCTTGTACCTGTTCGTAGGAACGGGCTTGAGACAATGCTAAAGCCGCTTGATCTGCCACCGTAATCACCAATTGAACTTCATAGTCAAACCAGGTGCGGGGAGTTTCGGCTTGATGCAGGGCTAGAACTGCCATCAATTCCAAGCGGTAAAATAGCGGAACAATTAAACTGGAGTGAATTTGGGCTTTGGCATAGGCTGTAGAACGGTGTTGGTATTCTTCCGTGTTTCCTTGTAGGATGTCATGGGTTTGAGCCTCATCGATCACCAAGACATCGTTGGTTGGCCAGACTAAGGTTTTAAATTCAATGGATTGAGTGTGAAGTAAATCCTTCTCCAAATGGGGATCTTGGTAAATAAACCACTCATCCACCATTACCCCCTCTTGAAACGGTTGCAGTAGGCAGTAACTCACCTCAAACATCTGACCCACCGTTTCTACAATCCGTTGCAGCATTGTATGATAATTGGGGGCAGAGCGAATGGTATTGGTGACGGCATAGAGGAGAGATTCCTGTTTGAGAGCGCGGCTCAGTTCTTCTGTACGGGCTTTGAGGACATTATGAGTATCGAGGGCTTGTTGAACAATTGCGGTGAGTTCTAGGGCATCCCAAGGCTTGGTGACATACTTAAAAACTTTACCGGCGTTAATGGCTTCTACTAAATCTTCCACATCGGTGTAACCAGTGAGTAGAATCCGAATGGCATCCGGATATTGTTCCGATGCGATACTTAAAAACTCTGTCCCACTCATGTGGGGCATCCGTTGATCGGAAATAATCACCGCCACATCGGGTTGCTGAGTTAAAATGTCCAGGGCTTCCTGACCACTGTTCGCCCGAAACACTTTATAGCCACGATGAAATGTCCGGTAAAGCAGATCAAGATTATCCGGTTCATCGTCAACAACTAAAATTTTAGGTTTCGGTTTCTTGGGGGAACTCATGCACCGCTCTCCGGTTACATCGGCTAAGGGTGAACAACCCGCTGCTCAGTCTTCGATTGTAGCAGGGACGTTTGGTGTGATTGGCTATTAATGACCCCTCGCATTGCTACGCCTTGAGGCGAGAATCTGCTGCGGGCATACCACACTGCAGTTTGACGGAATATACAATTAGATTTTAGCTTAATGTCGAAAGCAGTTCACTACCAGAGTTGATCGATATTATCGATCAATTGAGAGCCTTCATCATTGATGATCCACTCAGAATGTTACCCCCAATGGCAGGATTAAATTAAACAACAACCTTAATGCTTATTCGTGAATCTGACCATCGGGTAAAACAGTGCCATGCAAAATTACCCCGTTTAAATTGGTGTCCTTGAGGTTGGCTCCTTCTAAATTCGCATTGCTTAGATCTGTCACTTTTCGAGATTCTCGGAAATAAAAACTATGGAAATCGGCTTGAGTTAAGTTACTTTCAGCTAAGTTTGCATATTGTAAGTTGGTTCCCCGTAAACTCCCACGGGTTAAGTTGGCTCCTTTGAGGTTTGTTCCCCATAATCGGGCTTCTAATAAATTTGTCTCTTCTAAATTAGCATGGGTTAAAGTCGCTAACGTTAAATCTGCTTCCCATAATCCTGTGGCGATTAAACTTGCATTTGTTAAATTGGCTCGTCTTAAATTAGCCTGATAGAAATTGGCGTGATCTAACTGAGCACCTCTTAAGTCTGCCCCTGATAGGTTAGTATGTTTTAAAATCGCATATTGTAAATTTGCCCCTTGTAAATTTGCCCCCGATAAATTAAATCCTGATAAATTTTTATGGTTTAAATCTGCTGCCTCTAAATCACAAACTTGCCATAATACAGAAACACAAGCTTTTTTTTGAAATAATTGATTAAGCTGTCTCGAATTTGCCGCTTGGGCAACTGATGCCCCTCCCAAAAGACATCCAAAAATCAATAAAAAGATTAGGCAGATCCCTTGAAGCTGCTTTGAAGTCATCATGAGTTATCGCAACGGGTGAGGCAATACGATCCTATTTTATATTGAATGGTTATCAAAAATATAGGGCGAGAGGACAGAAGTCAGAAGTTAGAAGGCAACAGGCAACAGGCACTCCTGCTACAGGCAACAGGCAACAATATGCTTATTGTTAACTTCTGACTTCTAACTTCTGACTTCTGACTTCTATCTCCTTGTCCCCACACCCCACACCCTACTCCCTATTCCCTATCGCTTATCCTAAACTTAAGGCTAAATCCGTTGTGGGACTGATAAAAACAGCAGCTTGAACGTCTGTGACTGAGGCATTTTCAACCACACCCAAAATATCACCATTGCTATTTTGCAGGATAACGTTACTACCATTGGCTTGAAATTGAATCGCTGTAATTTCCAGATCTCCCACAATGCCAATGCGATCGCCTTCTGTTAAATTAAAGTCTAAAATTTGATCAGCCAGCGTTACATCTTGCACCCCAACGGACTCATCAACTCGTAATAAAAAGGTATCTGCGCCATTCCCACCAGTCAGTTGATCGGTTCCTAAATCCCCAATTAACACATCATTGCCATCTTCTCCCATCAGATTATCATTGCCTTTACCGCCGCGAATCCAATCATTGCCAGCGCCCCCGCTAACTTGATCGTTACCTAAATTCCCATGTAATAGATCGTCTCCATCACCACCATCAATCACATCGTCATCTTCATCCCCGCGAATAATATCGTTACTGCCTGCACCGGAAATTGTATCGTTACCGGCATTGCCAATAGTAAAATCATTTTCAGCAGAACCTGTGACTTGATCGTTACCCGCCCCCAGAAAAATACCGCCTGGGAATTGCACAGCTAGATCGGCTGAGATTACTAGGGTATTATCACTGTCAAACTCCTCAACGGTGAGAAATGCCAAGGGTAAACTGGCTAAATTCATCCCATTCAGGGTTTGATTAAGAACAACAGTATCCGTTAAAATCACTGAACTGCGTCCTGGAATGATACCACTCACCACTTCGGCATCAGAAATGCGATCGCCTTGTTGAATTTGATCAATCACCTCTAAGCCTTGAGTGATCTCCCCAAAAACGGCATAACTCCCATCCAAATTGTTGTTATCAACCAGATTAAAGTAAAATTGAGAGGAGGCAGAATCGGGTGCATTAGACCGCGCCATGGCAATGGTTCCGCGAGTATTTTGCAGCAGCGGCGGCACGGCAATACCTGCATCGGCTAGGGTTTGACTATAAATGGGTTCGCTTGCCCCTTCCGGTTTAATTTCTAAGGGAATGGTGCGTCGTTCTCCTGTGGTGGGATCAATATATCCCCCAGTTCCCAAGGAAGCTTCTGGAATATTGGGATCTTTACTTTGTGGATCACCCCCTTGCACCACAAACGGTCGGGGTTCTAGAACCACCCGATGAAACGAAACCCCATCATAGACTTCTTTTTCCACTAAGTCTACAAAATTTCCGGCTGTGATCGGGGCGTTGTCACCATCAACCTGAACTTCAATAATGCTGCCGTTTACAACTAAAATAACCGTTGCTAAGCCAGACAGTTGGGGTAAATTCTCCATCGTTGAATAATTGTTGCTATTAAATAAGTGAATGGGCAAAAAATTGGCCTTGCTTTGGGGGCAAAGCGGCATGAATCCCAGTCAATTATAACTGTTCAATCTATTGAGTTTAAATTCGGAAGGGTTGCCCGAAAATTGTGTAAACTAATTTGAAGTTACTGATTTGAATGAACTCATGATGTCCCGTCGTACCTTGATTCGTCTTGTCTTGATAGCTTGTATTGCCTGGTTGAACGTGAGTGTTATCAATCCCGCTTTTGCCTTGGGGGGCAAACTGCCGCCATTGAATGAACCCGCACCAGAATTCACATTACCGACCAATACCGGAGACGGAGAAATCTCCCTGAGTGATTATCAAGGTCAATGGGTTGTAGTTTATTTTTATCCTAAAGATTTTACTTCCGGTTGTACCTTAGAAGCCCGTCGATTTCAACAGGATTTACCGGAATATATGACTCGGAATACTCAAATTTTGGGCATTAGTGCCGATGATGTTAATTCCCATGCAGAATTTTGTGATGCAGAGGGCTTAAAATTTCCATTACTCGCGGATACGGATGGGAGTGTCAGTAAAAGCTATGGTTCTTGGCTTAAACCTTACTCGATGCGACATACTTTTATTGTTGATCCGCAAGGAATTTTAAGGGCGCAATTTCTCGGTGTGCAGCCGATTATTCATAGTGATGAAGTATTAGCGCGTTTAGATGAATTACAGTCTAGTGGTGCTTAATGACTGATATTATTTAGGATGGATTATATCATATCCGGTTTATAGAGACGTTAAATTTACGGAAAGTTGGCTGTCTTGACGGGTTGGCTGTCGCCAAACATTTTCCTTAACGTCTCTACCTAAAAAACTGATTTTTAAGATTGATTGATTCAACGGATTTCATATTAATTACTATAGATGCACCCAAGTTTCTGAGCATTAATGTTGTAGAGGCGTTTTCTTGAATGTCTCTACACAAGTCTCCAATTTTGCAGCGTGAGACACTCAACTAGATGAAATGGATTAATGCATTGAATTCAAATAAGTATTTTTCTTTGCTTTCATCGCAAAAATCCAGGAAAACCACAATAATGGAGTAAGGATTGCAAATTCTTTTAAAACTCCAATTAAATTATTCCAGGTCATCATTGCCTGTAACATAGTTAAACCCAGTTCCGAATAATCAAAGCCATTGAAAATCGTTAAAGGGGAGATAAAATAATCGAATGAAATTGGCCAAAAAGCTTGCAGACCGTAGGGGAAACCATCATCAGCTACTAATAAGTCTAATAGAATATGACTGGCATATAATCCCCCAAACCAAAGTCCCATCCAGTTCCAACTTTTAAAGTTTAAAACGCGAGTAATCAGGGCAACCAAACAACCGATAAAAATTGCCACTAAAAAACTATGGGTAGCTTGTCGGTGTAGGATGCCCGGATCTTGATATAAAATTAACCCTGGCAAGATATCTAAATCGGGTGAATTGGCGACAAAAATAGCGGTGAGTAATGCCGGGATTCTCTGAGTTTTAGGAATCTGAGGATAAGCTAAATAAAACCCACAAATTCCAGCCAATGTATGTCCAATAGGTGAAGGCATCTTCAAAGTCTGTATAGGTGAATCATGGATGGGTAGATCACAATCTATCTACCTTCTCTCTTCATATAACTTAACAAGGTAATAGGGAACAGGCAACGGGCAATAAAGTGTGGGGTGTGGGGCGTAGGGTGTAGGCAACAGGTGGGAGTAATGAGTGTAGCCCGATTGAAGCTGCTGTCTATGATACACACAATTGGCCTAAGTCCTGGTAAGCTAATCCCACTTCATCAGGGATTTGCCGATGTTTACATTATAAAGATGTATTCTTTGCCTTCATTTGGATTGCCCTATTGGTGTTGGCATTGCTAAATTAGGACTGGTCTACCCTGTTAATTACGGGGGGATTACTGCTGTTTTGGTTAGTGGCAGGTTTTCTGTTGATACGACAACGATCTATGACTCAACAACGAACGTCTTGAGTGGATTGTAACCGCTGATGTGCCATCAGTTTCGCCACTTCAATAGCAGCTTTAAAACTAGAGGGATCAGCAATCCCTTTACCAGCAATATCAAACGCTGTCCCATGATCCGGAGAAGTCCGAATACACGGTAAACCGATGGTGGTATTCACAGCCCGATCAAATGCCATCAACTTGACTGGAATTAACCCTTGATCATGATACAACGCTAGATAAGCATCATGAGCCGTTGTTGACCTGCCAAACCAAGCTTGCCCTGGTTTAACCCATAATGAATCTGGTGGTACTGGCCCATCAATTTGTAGATGAGGATAGCGATTGCGTTGTTGTAAAATCCAATCATTCAGCCAGTCTTTTTCTTCGGTTCCCAGTTGTCCGTTTTCGCCGCTGTGAGGATTCAACCCTGCGATCGCAATTTTAGGTTGAGAAATGCCAAAATCTGTTTTAAGAGACGCAATCAACAACTCTAATTTCCAACTCATTAATTCTGGTGTCAATTGTTGGGGAACTTGAGATAAGGGAATATGAGTCGTTGCCAGTAAGGTGCGTAATATCCAATCACAATGGGGCGATCGCGCGACAAATAACATCCCATATTTTTTGATTCCCGCCCGTTTTGCCAATAATTCTGTCTGTCCCGGATAGTGATGTCCGGCTGCATTCCAACAAGTCTTGGCAATTGGTCCAGTGACAATGGCATCAAACTGTCTGCTTAAGGTATGAGTAATAGCAGTATTGAAATAAGCGAAACTGGCAGCGCCACTAGCGGCATTTCCTACCCCCATTTGAATGGAATTTAAGGGTTGGGGGAGTTCAACTTCAATACAGGAAAACTGTTGCGGATCGCTAACGGTGACAGACTGAGATTGAAGCTGTTGATAGGTTTGTTGCAAAATAGTTTGATTTCCCACCAGGGTAATTTCACAACCCTCCGTCACGGCAGGATCAGCCAACGCTTTGAGGATGACTTCCGGCCCAATACCCGCTGGATCACCCAAGGGCAAGGCAAGACGAGGAATAAGAGATGAGACAGAGGGGTTATAGATCATGATAAGGGGAGCAAGTTAATGACCAACAAGCTAAAGGTTACAGCTAAAGTCAAGCCAGTAAATTGATTGTGTTTGTAGGTCTTTGTTCAAAACCGTTGGATTTCTCCTAGTGGTTATCTATCTTTTCAAAATCAGGTTTTTTATTGTAACCTAGAAAGAAAGGTATCATAAACGTTGTACGCAAATGTAGTCAAATGTAGTCAAATGCCGTCAAATCTGTCATGAGTTTCTGTAGCAAACTTTGCTGGAAAATTCCGTTAAAACTTAGTGACTTCGCTCTCAAGTTTAATGGTACAATAAGCATCAAGAAAAATTGGGTGGAAACTCTGAGACTATTAGAGTAGCTAATAGGTTAAATGATTGCTCTGAAATTTAGCTGAACCCATGAGATTAGTAGAAAGACATATTATCCCACCCCGACATCGGTTTTTCTGTGAAATCGACCGACTGTGTTGGCTGTCCAAAAATCTCTACAACTACGCTAATTATCAGCTCAGGCAGTCTTTTATATTTGAGAAAAAGTATAGGCCGTATCTAGACATTCA